>OUWB010007277.1_pt1 | contig 249163 bp, 355 predicted proteins | sample 1779821 | NCBI WGS metagenome assembly OUWB01 (sample SAMEA3914806, study PRJEB12502) | metagenome | biome: forest; material: soil | place: Canada | collected 2011-08-03 | depth 0.1 m
TCAGCCTGCCTCTCGGTGACCAAGCAGTGCCTCCTGTTCAAGTCGTCGGGGCCATCAATCCGGCGATGATTGCCAAGGTCGCGCGTGACGTCAACGTAGCGTACACGCGCGCTCTGGGCGATAACACGGTGATCCCGTGGGACGAGGACACCGAAGAAAACAAGATGGCGCTCGTGCACGTCGTGCTCGACCGGCTGCGCCATGCTCGCGATCCGCGCACCCAGCACGAAGCATGGGTGCAATCGAAGGTCGCAGACGGGTGGCAGTATGGACAGGAGAAGAACGTCGAGGCCAAGACCCACCCGGCACTCGTCGACTACGACAGCCTGCCGGCCGAGCAGAAGATGAAGGACTATCTGTTTGCCGGCGTCGTCGAGAGCATGCGCGTCAAGCTCCCCCAACCCTCATCGCTGACCCAACCTGTGCAGCGCGCGGGCGCCCGGGACAACGAGGACGGCACGAAATCGCTGGTCTTCACGGACTGTAGCTTCCTCGACCTGACGACGGGCAACCTGTTCCGTTTCACTCAGGATCCGCAGCAACAGACGCACGCTGCCATGTCGGAACTGTATATCCAGTACACGGACAACAATGCGAACTGGTCAATCGACACGGTGCCCTACAACGTGGCCGATCTGGAAGCCCAACTGAACACGACGGTCGCCGAATTCGATGCACCCTTGCACGAAGTTGTGACCGATCAGGATATCGTGCAGGCCGACAGCCCGGCGCCGGACTTTTCCTCGGACGACGCATAACAATGGAACCGACCGAATTCGTGCCTTTCAGTGTGTCGACTTCGGTCGATCCGACCCACAACTTTCAAGACTTACGTGCAATTCAAGAGGATGCACGAAGATCAATTCAAGAGGCCTTTAATCTTGAGCACGATCTGTTGCTCGTCGATTATGAGAGGAGCCATCTGGATTCGCATGTATTGAGGCGCGAACGCGAACGCATCATGGCCGTGATCGAGTCCTATCTTGAATCGTTGAAGCATTCGAAAATGATCGCGTCGTTCAAGTTCGATCCCCCTCGGACGGTCGTCAGCTATACGATCAACAAGCACGGTCATGTGCTACTCATCGACGATCTGGGCAACAATCACGAGCCCCTATTCAAATCAGGTCCTCAGCTGCCAAGGCGTCGTCTGCGCAAGCGTGCTAGGTGGCAAATCGGATCTCATCTGGTCTCGACATCGATTTGCCCGATCCAGCCTATCGATACGATCACCCTCACTGTGACGGCCTGCGATCTGGGCCATACCTTTGGCCAAGCAGTCGAAGACGATCATGACGAGCAGTAGATCGAACAAGAAGCTGAGCAGGGCCGAAAACGGTCAGACGATCGACCACTCTAAATACATGCACACGTATAGGCAACACGTGATGCGAATCCTGCGCGAGATCCGGGCCGGCAACATCGACGAAATGGATCTCGATAAACTCCAGAATTTCTGCCAGATGAGTCTGTCTCTGATGGCCTTGGCCCCCATGACCCAGATTCAGAGCGCGTGGCGCCACGCAGAGATTCTGGCCTTCGAGCACGGGCAGGTAGAGGACGTCGAGGGCCGACAAGATACCGAGATCGTGGCCGGCGAAACGGTTCCCAAGCAGGAACAACGTAAATCCACCACAGTGAATCCATTCCTGTCCGGGCTGCTCAACAGGAGTAAATAAGGTGTGTACGGGGAAATAGTTCTACGTGCAATTCCAAATCAATTAACCAATTGATCGGACTTGTACGCTCTGAGCATTGGCGCCTCCTACACGCTGTACGCAGGGTCGTAGTGGGGTGGCCCTTACGCGATTCATAACCGAGATGCAGGTTCGATTCCTGTCCGACCCTGCCAAACCGAATTCATACCCTCGCACATGACCGACGAACAACAGAAACCCGATGTGGTCGAGACCGTGCTGGTCTCCGGCTACCAGCATTTTAACAATGGCGGTGTCACGACCGAACTGATCAAGCGCGTATCTAGTTTCACCGATTCGAGCGGCAATCTCCAAACGCATCTGACGCTCAGGCTGCGCACGTCGGTATCGAATATGGGTTTCTCGCACGTCAGCGACTCGCCCCTGTTCTCGACTTCGGCGCCGGTCTTGCACGCGATCGCGGCCGCCATCGAGGACAATCAGCACATGCTGGATCCGGAATATCTGGCGCCCATCAATCTGGAACTTCAGTTCCCGGTCGATGGCCACACGATCCAGATGCGTGGGCCATCAGGTGAGCGCCACAGTCCGGAAATCGTGGCCAGTGGCGACAGTCTGTACGGTGGCTTCGACGGCGACGGCGAAGAATCCGTAGACGAGGATGAAGATCTGTCCGCGCCGATATTCGATCTGGACAAGATTCTGGAAGAGTACAAGATCGCAATTTTCAGTCAGGACGATATTTGGACGGCGGACGTCTACGATGGTCCCGATGACGTGCCGACGCGCACAGGCCATGGCCCGACCGTGCGTCAAGCAGTTGAACAAGCATTGGCCCAGCCCGTCAACGGCTGACAGCCCAGCCCCTTGAAGGAGACTTCGTGGGGCTTTTATCATTTCTAAACAGGAGTTCTGTATGCGTTATCTTGTCGGCCATCGTGGAAACGGACAAATCGAATTGCTGTGTGAGCAGACTGACGTCATCGAGAAGCTTTCACGCGCGGAAGCGCTGGCCCTGCGCGACAGTATTGATGCGACGTTGGCCGCACTCGACCCGGACACCTCAGCGTTGGCCAAGCCCACGGTACCGACGGTTATCGAAGTTGGCAGTCTCGTGGATCGGATCGCACGCAATGACAGACGCAGCCCGCAGCGAATTGCGCAGCGTTGCTTGGAAGAGATGATCGAGTTGTGTCTGGCTACGGGCCTACGCTACGGACAGATCACGAGTTCGGTGGCCGATGCGGTCCACAATCAGTGCCTGAAATCGAGTCAGTACCGAACGGTGTTCCCGTCGCAATACGAGGAACTGTATGACTCGTCGGCTGTACGCAAAGAAGCAGCGGACGTGCGTCTGGTCATGCTCGATCTGCTGTACGTGTGCGGCCTGAACGAATCGTCGGTGCGTCAGCAGATGCTCGACAAGTTCGCGAAGCTGAAGAGCCATTCGCTGACCGATTTCGCGACCGACGGACACACGTTTTATCTGAAGAAGCCCCACGTTAGCGCACCTGCCACGACGGGGAAATGATGGCCATCAATAAAGACAATATCTGGAAGCTTAAGTCAGGCGAGATCGTTATTGCTAATCCTGACTGCGATCGTCGCATCTACGCGCCCGGGACCCTTGGACGTATTATTGTCCGTCTCGTCAGCGAGACGGCTCTACCCTTCTACTACGTCTATTTCAAATACCTGCACCCGGAATTCCGATTGGTGAGTGCAGATGAGATTGAAGCGAACTTCAGTTCGAGGCTATCATCAGTGGGTCTCTTCAACTGAAACCTTTCTTTGCCGCACTGATCAGAGGAGATTCCCGGAATGACACTCAAGACTGATTTCCCGCGTGAGATCGAACGCCGTTTGGGCATCGCCGGAGATGACACCGAACATGTTAGCGTCTGGTGTGATCAAGACTGGCTATTCGATTGTGAGCTGTACGTCTGGCAACTGATTACATTCGCGAAGCAGCGAATCACAGCGACGTTTCAGTACAGGAAGATCGTCGATCCCACTCTCCCAAAAGAATGGTCGAATTATGTACATACGAAATGGGGCCGCCGTTGGGAGCGGCTGGAGACCCGCGAGAATCAGACTTATCTGTACGTAAGCGGTATCACGCTGGTCGATCTGCGAGATACGATGCTGTTCGATATGGATCCGGAATCTGAATTCGTCAACCAATTCGTCGGGGGCAACAATGGCACTCTTTAATCGCTGGCTCATCAAGTCACGTCTGTTCCAGAAGATGCTGGATAACCAGTTCTGGGACGCAAGCCACGTGGATATCGTCTACCGCAAAGACGGACAAGACGTCCACGAGGAAGCGGACTGGCTGAAGGATCTTTGGTATTGTGCGATGGGCAAGCCGCATCTCGTGGTCGAATCATCCGATCGAAGGCCCGATCGCTTCTACGATATCGAGGAGATCGACGGCGTGTATCTACTGCGCCTGCATTTCAGGAACTTGCCTTCGCTTACGATCTATCTGGGTGCCGACAGGCCGGACAGCAACGATATCGAAGAACGGGCTCGCCATCTGCACGAACGAATCAATTCGCTGATCACGGCGGCTGTCGGACAGGCACTCGCGGAACACAAACGAGATCTCCGGCATCTCCTCGGAGTAAAGGATTAGCATGTTCACGAAAAGTACGTTTAACATGATCCAAGCCGGTAAGCCGATTTATTTCCGTGGACGTCTGACGCCTATTGTGTCGATTGAGACAACGGCGTTCGGCACAGACGTGAGACGATTCGCTTGGGTACAGGATAGCTGGTCAAGTGATGTGTTCAAGATTCGGTTCGACGATATCCGTGTCGAATGGTCGTCGGGAAAGCTCAAGGTCGATATGGTCGCGTTCGAGGCACGTTCGTACGGAATGGCCAAAGAGGACTACGAGTCGTTGTGCGCCGCCGAGAGCATGGGGCAGATGCGTCATTCGTACGCGACTGACCCAGAAGCCTTCGCGATGATCTGTTCGTGCACGGGCAACTACGACTGGTTGCCGGGCGGCCAAGCTCGCTGGACCGAGTACAAGAAAAAGAGCTTCTACTATGCAGACTAACGATCGCGAGGGGCAGTATTATTATCGTATTTGGGATCAGGCGCTCGCCTCGGCACCGTTCGAATTCGAAAATCCCGTAGGACTGAGCGACATGACACTCAGGTGCGTTCGGTACCGTGTCCTGAGCAAAACCCCTAAGGGCGTCTGGATCGAAGATAGCTACGAGGGACGCAATCGATTTGTGCTCAATGCGGCCTCGAAGCGATGGGCTCACCCTACTGTGGCTGAGGCCCTGTACTCTTATGCGAAGCGTAAGCTCCGAGAGATCGCAATCATGGAGTCTCGGGCCGAGAGTGCGCGCCACAGACTTGAACTGGTGCAGGGTTGCATCGCGGGAAATCTGGATTATGCGGCACTCCAATTCCGGGCCCCTTACGCCTATCAGTTACCTGTATTTGATGGGAAGCTATGAGCTTCACGTTTGCTGATCTGGAGTTGAAGTATATGGAGCCCTCGACGAAGCGCAAATTTGAGTTTGAACTACGTCGGGCTCAGGAATTTTTCAACTAGGCACTGAAACCATGAAACCGTATATCTACTTTAGCGACTCGTTCACGCCATACGCACTGAGTTCCGGACCCCCGGGGCTAGTCTATGGCAGGAGAACGAGATGGAACGATTCAATAGGGCGGCGCGTCGCCAGCAGATCACGCGCCTGAAGAAGGTTCGCAAGAATTATTGGGGCTACCCAAGAGATCCCCACAATGCGTTGGACAAAACGCCGGATAGGCCCATCGGAATGGCGCCACGGGAGCTTGGAAGTGTGGTCCAGCATCCGCAGCGCTGTTCGTGTTATACGTGCGGTAATCCAAGGCATAATGCGTGGGAGACGCTGGATAATCGGCTAACTATGGCCGAGCGTAAATTCAACATCGAGTATCGGGAGCAGCTGGATGAATGCGCCGCAGAAGCAACAGCAGCAGAAGAAGGAACAGAAGCCCAAGGAACAGACTCCTGAGATCGAGTGGTTTTTCGAGAGGTGTCCGGAGCCCGTCGGTTGGTATCGAGTGACGTTTCCCACGGTCACTGACCTGACGGTCCACCTTGATTCGTGGCTGACGGCCGTCACCGACTGGGCCACCCAACGCAGGGTCCGGGATTACGTGCTGGCTCTCCTGCACACGATACCGGGCCCGGGCCAGAAGAAGGTCGAGGATCACGTGACGCCCGTCTATTTCGTACGCGATCAGACGGAAGCGGCGTCATTGTCGTGGCGATTCAAAGGTGTGCTCGCCGGTCAGGGCGTTATCTGAGGAGAGTGCCCGGGCAGTCCCGGGCCTTTTTATTTGTTCGTCAAAGGTGTTGCACGGTCCGTGAAATATCGGTAGAGTTCGATCACAGTACAAAACAACCGGACCTGCTGAGAGAACACAATGATCGATCAAAACAACGAGACCCATGGCTCGGTGCCTGCTGAGAGCGCCCGATCGCCGATCATTCGCCATCACACACGCAACGCCTACGACATTCAGGAATTGCGAATCGCCACGGGCCTCCGCCTATTCGCCCTGTTCAAGGGTCGCTTCACGGGCGAGGATGCAAAAGAAGATCCGCAGGTCGAGATTCCGGAAGGCGCGAGCCCCGAGGAAGCGGCGGCCCTGATCACGGACGCCAAGGAAAAGGCAGATCGGAAGCGCGGCAAGATCATCGCGCAGATCAAGGAAAGCTACGATCGGGTGACGGATGGGATTGCACTTGAATCGCGCAAGAAGAATTACAAGTTCGACAACGTGATCCAGACCGAGGCCGAGATCCTGTTCATCATGAATTATCTGGATCTGCTGGCCAACGAGAAGGAAGCGTTCAAGCGTCTGGACAAAGCGTTGCAGGCCGACGATTTCTACAACAACTGGCTGTCGAAGGTGAAGGGAATCGGTCCGGCAATGGCCGGCGTCATCATCAGCGAACTGGATCCTTTCAAGGCTAAGTACCCTTCGTCATTTTGGGCCTATTGTTTCCCGGGAAATACTTTGGTCGCAACTCCGGATTCGCAAGTGGCGATTAAGAAACTCAAGGTCGGAAGCCGCGTGGTCAACGCAGACGGTGCGATTGGGATCGTTCAGGAAACCAAGAAGCGTTACTTCTCGGGGGATCTCGTAACGATCAAGGCGACGGGTACACTTCCCTTCAAAGCCACCGACGAACACCCGATTTTGGTCGCCCGCGACCGCACGGGCGAGCCCTCATGGATCCAAGCGAAGGATATCCAGATTGGCGATTATTTGCTGGTCCCCAAGCTTCAGTTGACGGGGGCACCGACTTCGTTGGAGTGGGAAGCACCGCCACGCGCAATCGGCCGCAATCCCAAACTCGGTCTCCCACTCAAGCTGACTTCGGATGTGCTGTATCTATTCGGCCGCTTTCTGGCCGATGGCTGCGCATCCCTTTTCACAGAGGGTAAGTACGAACGAGGCACCTGCATGATCGCTGATGGGAAGGAACAACTGCCCGAACTTCAGCATCTCGTCGAAATCATCGAGGACGCAATTGGCGCCGCTCGCGTGGTCGAATTGGACCGGAGCTACCGAATCGATTTCGGCAAGCTGTATGTGGCGAAGAAATTCGCCCAGTGGTTTGGCCGCAAGGCACATCGCAAGCACATTCCGGAGTTCATCATGAACTTGACGGATCCGGCGCTCATCCTGTCGTTTGTGCGCGGCTATTTCTTCGGTGATGGGCACGTCGTATCCGCAGGCAAGGGCCATGGCTCGATCCTCGCCTCTTCAGCGTCGAAAAAATTGATTCTCCAGTTGCAATTGCTCCTGACGAAAGTCGATGTTTTCGCGTCGCTTCATGAACAACATCGCGCCAGTGGTGTGACTGAGATTCTGGGGCGCCTCATCAATCAGCGACGTATGCGTTATTGCCTCAGTCTTCCGACCAGCGCGGCTCGTCAGTTGTTTCCGGACATCGAAGGCAAAGACATCAATCGATCGTCGCGCAAGGCCTACTTCGACGACACCCACTGGCGCGTGGCCGTAACCAATATCGAGTACGAGCAGGTGGAGGATCTGGAGGTCTACAATCTGCGTGTCAGCAACGGCAACACATACTTGGTCAACAATCTCGCGGTCCACAACTGCGGCCTCGACGTGGTCAACATCTTCGATCCCGAGACGGGTGAGCTTATTGCCAGCGAGGGCCGCTCGCGCAAGAAGACTCACCAAGTCGAATCGACGTATCTGGACGCGAACGGTGTCGAGCAGACCAAGATGGGGATCTCGTACAACCCATGGATCAAGACCAAGCTGCTGGCGGTCGTCGCCTCCTCATTCATGAAGGCACGGAACGAAAAGTACGTGCGGATCTACGAGGGCTATAAGTTCCGACAATTGAATCGCCCTGAGCTTCAGGGCAAGAAGGCCATCAAGGCGATTGCCCACAAGCGGGCGATTCGATACATGGTCAAGATGTTCCTGATCGATCTGCATAGGGCATGGCGCGAGCACTACGACCTCGAAGTGTTTCCGTCCTATGCCGAGGCCAAGCTCGGTCTCACGCACGGTCGTGATCCGAGTGCTGAGCGCAACACCTGAAGATGTTCGGGCCGTCATCTGGCGGCCAGTCTTCGTAACCTAGTCACCCTTTGTAAGAAAACGAGTCAGAATACTTAAGACACCCAACATCAATTAGCGTGAGCCCGGAGGTCGAAGTCAACCACTGAACAGCAGCGGACCGAAAGGAGTTAGGCACCCTTGTATGACAAGTGCGTCAGGAACCGATAGACTACCTTACTCGCAGAACGAATACCCATTGACCCAAGTCACCCTAAATAAAAAAGTGCGCCCCCGCCGAGCCCCCACTCGGCCCCCAGCGAGCCTCATGAAGTTAGACACCCAAGATTGCTGAGTGAACCTGACGAATCTAGACACCCAAGATTGCTGAGTGAACCAGAAGACGCTAGACACCCTAGAAAGTAAAGTGAGCCTATGTGTTAAAGACACCCTATGTGTATAAGCGGATCTGACGAATAGAGACACCCTATACAGTCGAGTGAGTTTTTCCAGTAGGGTCAACTGATGCCTCTAAGATCGAGCCTTCACAGACGAGTCACCCAATAGCATTTAGCGCCCAATGAACTTAGACACCCACGACCAATTAGCGTGCCCGATGTATGAAGAACACCCGTATACAGAAGCGAACCTTTGAATTCAAGACAACCTGAATGAGTAAGTGCGACTACAATACACAGTCACCCATTTAAAGCGAGCGAACCCGTCAACTGTAGTCACCCGTGCTGGCGAAGTGAACCGAAGAACGCGCTAGACACCCAATGTAGATAAGTGCGCCAATAGATCGAATACACCCTGTCGGCCGTAGCGAACCTTAGCTCCAAAGACAACCGTCGTGAGAGTGAACCACCTTGTATATTTAGACAACCATGATTGAAAAGTGGGCCGGGCCTGCCAAGACACCCATCCTGAAGTAGCGAACCGACCTTGACGAGCCACCCTAATGAACAAAGTGCGTCCCGTCCGATCAAGCGTTCGCACAGTAGTAAATAGAAAAGGCAGTCAAACAAACCTCCCAAGGAGAACGAGATGGCGAATCTCACGCCTGAAGAACAAAAGATGTACGACATTCTGCACGCGAAGAAGCACGCTACGGGCGAGCGAATCGTTCACGTGATTCAGGTGCTCGATGGCAGCACGTCGATGAACCACGGCAAGAGCATCACGATCAGCACCTTCAACGAAGCGTCGGAATCGCTGCGCCAGAATCGCGTGGGTAAGACGACGGCCACGCTGCTGACGTTCAGCAACTACGTCGATGCACCGAAATACGTGCAGGCCGATCTCGATCGCATCGTGGCGCTGAACGATTACAACTACGAAACGTCTGGCATGACCGCCCTGTACGATGCGATCGGCCGGGCCATCGAACTCGGTTTGGAATTCGAAGGTGCAGATCAGAACGCCCAGTTCCTGCTCCAGATCTTTACCGATGGCGACGAGAACCACAGCAGCACGAAGTACAAAGATCCGCGTACGCTGCGTGCCCTGATCGAAAAAGTGCAGGCAACGGAGCGCTGGACGATCACGGTTGCAGGCCCGAAAGGCCAGATCCACAACTTCGTGGCCAACCTCGGACTCCACGCGGGCAACACGCACCAATACGATCCGTCGTCGCTCCAAGCACGTTCGGTCACCCGAAACATGTTCGTGGCCTCGACCGCCAATTATATGACGAACGCGGCCGCCGGCGTCACGGCCATGAACAGTGCGTATTCGTCCGTGGCAGCGGCCCCGATCCAGAAGACGGACGATCCAGATCTGAAGGTTCAGCAGTAATCTGCAATAAGCGAGCATGGGTTAGTTGGTAACCCCCTGACTTACACTCAGGGGGTCGCCGGTTCGAACCCGGCTGCTCGCTCCAGACGCCAATTTAAAGGGACCCGCTGTGAAAGTCGACGTTCGTGAATTGCAGAATATGTTGGCCCTGCGCGATCGCCTGAATTCGGCCAGACTGAGCGAGATCGAATTCTCGTATGGGGGCGCCCCGGTCAACATCGATCCGCTGCTCGTCAGCGAATTCGAGCGCACGGGACTCTCCAATTTGACATTCTGCGAAGTGCATCTGAGAGACCTGTACGATTTCGATCTGAGCACATTGCACGCGATCGAGATCAGGCGCGTTGAGGTCGAGGGGCCCGACGAGAACACCGTGGAGATCAGATCCGAAGCAGTGTCAGTTGTGGGCACTCCTGTCGTGACTTCGGTGGATCTCGTGCACGTCGCCGAAACGCAGAGCCACCGTCGGGCCATCAATGATTTGCAGGTGGCGGATTACCGGGTCGTGTTTCGTGGGATTCCAGTTGAGATCGAGCCCCGCATGATTGAATCATTTGATCGCCTTGGGCTCAACAATACGGACCTTCTCCTGTCGGTCCACGATCTGGTCGTTGACGCCCTTAGCACCTCCGCCGGGCAAGAGACGCAAAAGATTCAGATTGTGTACGAGGAAATCGACGATCCGCTATTTCGCGGATCAAGCAAAAAAGCAGTTGCACGGATAGTGAAACGTGGGTAGTATTGCCGAACTGTAGTAAATAGTTAGCACTGGACGTGTGGCAGAGAGGTTGATTGCACTGGACTGTAGATCCGGTCTGTAAAAAGCGCGGTGGTTCGAATCCATCCACGTCCACCATAGTTGTGTTTTTTGTGTCGGTAGCGGGGTAGAGCAGCCCGGTAGCTCGTTGGGCCCATAACCCAGAGGTCGCAGGTTCGAATCCTGCCCCCGCAACCAGTAACGCTTTTCATACACGCGCCCTTTTATCGTTATCTTTCGACACAGTCGCGCACTGTTGCCGGGCAGGTTTCATGTGGGTAGAAGGACGCGTCTATGAGAAGCGACCAATCAGTTGCGACAGAGTGTCTTCCTTGTACACAGTCGCTTCCTTGTGCGGGCTGGTAGTCGCTTCTCGCCTGCGCGGACTTAGCTCAGTTGGTAGAGTCGGTGCCTTCCAAGCATCCGGTCGTCGGTTCGAGTCCGACAGTCCGCTCCAGTTTTGCAATAACGCAGGATTCCCGTGGTGGGCGGGTGGTGGGGCTGATCCACCAGATCAACCAGAGGTTCGAATCTGATCTGTCACCCCTAAGAGTATTAGCTTCGTTAGCTCAGTTGGTCAGAGCGCCGGCCTGTCACGCCGGAGGCCACCGGTTCAAGTCCGGTACGAGGCGCCAGTTTTAAAGCAGTAGATCCGAGATAGCTCAGTCGGTAGAGCGCAGGACTGTTAATCCTGATGTCGGTGGTTCGAGCCCACCTCCCGGAGCCAGTTAATGCGGATGTAGTTCAGTTGGTAGAATACGTGCTTGCCATGCACGAGGTCGCGAGTTCGAGGCTCGCCATCCGCTCCAAGTTCGCCCCCGGTTGCGCGGGGACATAAGTCACAGGCGCAAAGTCTGGTCTATCTAGTGGCGTGCACGTCGCGAAGGGGCCAATATGACAACCTGAGACAGGGTGCAAATCGTGTGAGCCACAGCCTTGGCCCGATCGGAATGCGAAGCCGAACGGAGTTCAGACGCACGATATCAGGTACTTCGAAAGAGGTCCCAGACTGCGGCGCTTCCCTAACCCGGGAGCGTCGTGGTCTGGATACAGGGATATGTAGCTCATTAGGAGAGAGCGTCGGACTCATAATCCGAAGGTAGCCAGTTCGAACCCGGCCGTATCCACCAATGTATAAGGGCACGGGCCCGTGCGTGACCGATCAGCCAATGCGCTGCCCGTGGCGCACTGAGAAGTGGTGGCCCTTTCAATGACCACACGAATGTGTGTTGCCGGTCAGTACACATTCGTGAGCACATCGAGCGCGTTTATCTGGCTCTCAGCAGGCTTCCTATCTGCGCCCGGTGTGTTCTCCTAATGTCTGGTTCGTCTAGTTGGCCCAGGACACCGCCCTTTCACGGCGTTAACGCGGGTTCGAATCCCGTACCGGACTCAATTTTTACAGCAGCCGCATAGCTCAGTTTTGAGCCCACGTGACGGTAGCAAACTTAGCCAAATCTCAACGAAGAAAAGAAGCTTATGACCATCAAGTTCAAGCCCCTTTACGATCGTGTGATCGTCCGTCACGTCGGTGATCAGAAGACGGATTCTGGTCTTATCATCGCGGGCTCGACCGGTCCATCAGCTCTGGGTGAGGTTGTGGCCGTGGGCCCGGGTCGCGTCCTCGACAGCGGCGAACTCCTGCCCCTGACGGTCAAGGTCGGCGACACCGTGCTCTACCACACGGGCTGGGGCGCCGAGGTCTCGATCGACGGCGAGAAACTGATCTCGTTCGCCGAGAACGAGCTGGTCGGCGTCCTCACCGAGTAAGTATTGCGTTCGGGGCCGCCTGTAGGTAAAGTTGTGCGACGGTCGTGGTCCATCAGCGTTATTTAGAACTTGCCCTCCGTTCAGAGCAAGGGGCTTAGCTAATGACGCATGGTGGACTCACGATCGCTGTATTAATTCTTTGTTGGCGATCTCGTCATAGACGAACAGGCCGCTAATGATCAGGCCAGAGGTTAGAGGCTTGCAATTCGCTGCATAGTTCGTAAAATAGCTTTTGACGGCTGTACGCGGTAACGTCTTCAAGCGCGCTAAGCTGAATTGAAGTTGAATTCCCCGCGAGCTAACAAGTCCTACTCCCGCGTACGGCCGTCACTGATCAGTTGGGGGTTCGCCAAGTCCGGTCTAAGGCACTGGGTTTTGATCCCAGCATTCACAGGTTCGAATCCTGTACCCCCTGCCAAACTTGTATCAACGGGTGATTAGCTCCAACTGGGTAGAGCACCGGCCTCCAAAGCCGAGGGTTGCAGGTTCGAGTCCTTGCATCACCTGCCAAATCTGCGGGGCTGATCTAGCAGTGGATCAGCACAAGATTAATAGGTGCTTAGCCGAATGTGCGCACATCCGAAAGAGCCGTAGCCCACACGAAACGTGGGACACTGAGCGATTCGCCTCGGGTTCGAGTCCCGAGGGGCGGGGGAAAGTCCAAACGTCTAACTGATGCCCTGCCTCGCGGCGGCGCGGCGAATCGCTGAGTGTTTTTATTGGGTGTAAAAGGCTGGATTCTTTACGGAATCTGCGATTTATCTGAGGGTGTCGACACGCGGATAAATTAAAGACAGCACACTCCATAAGAACATTCGTGACAGTGTACCGGGTGGCCCGGGCCGGGACTGCAAATCCTTGGTAAGGGGGTTCGATCCCCTCCGCTGTCTCAAAATAGAATATGAACCTTTATCCAAACCTTAGGGCGGTACACAAGCGATTACGTCTGGCGGATGACGAATACAATGGGTTTATGTACTGCCTAATTTGGCCCCTGATATGGATTTTTGTCTTCTCGTCGTGCGTTCTCGTGGACTCCGAACCTAAGGCCCATGTGTGGATTGGTTGCAGTTTAGTTGTATCGATCTCGGTTCTCATATTAGGTTTTAAGGTGATATGGGCGGTCGAAGATCTGAAGTGATTTCGGAGTGTAGCTCAGCCCGGCAGAGCAACGCGTTTGGAGGACAATCTGTGTGTAGCCCGTAGTCTGGTAGCGGACCTGATTTGGGATCAGGAGCGTAAGCCCCGGGGGTTCGAATCCCTCCACACAGACCAGCACACCATGCTAGATGACGACGGAAAGCTGAAACGAAAATTTAGCAACAAGAGAGTGAACGCTAGAAAAGAGGGGATAGAGTTCCTTCTTACGTTCAAAGAATTTAGTAAGCTGGTTCGCGATGCCGGAATAACCTCATCAGATTTGGGATTCACGGGGCGAAATTTTGTGCTGGCTAGATTTAACGACACTGGACCCTACAAGGTAGGTAATTGTCGATTCATTACCCAGCACGAAAATGCGCTGGAGAAGACTCTATCGAATACCGAGATCGCATCGAACATTAGGAACATAACCAGTGCAGCGGCGGTCGCGGCACGTGAGCGGAAACTGGCCGGAGATAGGACGTACCTGAGACTAGCTGGGCAGAAGGGAGCTAAAACACGACATGTTCAACAGCGAATCGCGGCTATTCTAAGCGACATACGTTTGATTGATCTTCCGGTCGACGTCTGCGCAGTTGATTTCCCCCGTTGGGGCTGGATCACGCGATTATCGAAAGAATTAGGGGCTAGCCTACGGCAGACACAGGTGTTCTTGAAACGTACTCCAGAGTATATCGAGACACTAAAAATAGCAGGAAATGAGAATTAAGTCGGGACGTCAAAACAACGAGAGCGGTAGAGATACGCGATGCGACTGTCTAGCATCACCCTGACGGCCGCATGATCAAGCAAGTAGATTTCCCGTTTTGAGCATTGTGTGCTAAAGTGAAGTTTCTGGTGATCTACCCCATTGCCAGAGACAAGCTTTGAAGGCCGGTCCGTGCCCACAGCATAGACCGGCTCTTTTTTATTCTGGAGACGTTAGCCGAGTCGGCCTAGCGGCAGCGGTTTTGAAAACCGAAGGCGGCGAGTACACGCCGTGTGTGAGTTCGAGTCTCACCGTCTCCGCCAAAATTCAAGCAACCATGAAAGACCTCAGACACTGGACATGCTCCCGATCGGAAACGATCACCGGGAGATCAACATGTCGAGAACGCTTCGTCGGAAGCACTATGTAGTCGAGAACAACACCACTTGGGATCGAATCGGTAAGAAGACCGCTCTCGAATTCACCGCCAACGATGGGTATTGGGGTTACGGACGCCTCAAAGAATTCCGTCCCATGGACAAGGAAGAGCGCTGCTGGCAGATTCTGATGATGTACGGCGAATCGCGGACCGCTTGCGATCGCAGCCCATGTCACTGGCATCGCCTCTTTCGCCAAAAGCAGAATCGCTCGATCAACAAGAAGGAATTCAATCGCTGGTCGCAGTACGCGGGTGAGTATGAGCCTATGTTCGAAGATCGTCCGCGATCCTGCTGGTGGGACTGGTCGTAGCAGTAAATAGAGGGTAGATCTCGAAAGGGGTCTACCCTTTTCTATTTTGAGATCGACAATGAATCGGATGAAACCTATCGGTAGGTTCTTTTTGGCTTTCCTTGACTGGATCTATGACTGTCTGCCGGCCGCGATCGCGATCAGTGTTGTCGTCGCCCTCGTCTGGGGTTTCTGTTGGTTGATCCGCGTCGACACACGGGACAGAACAATCAGTCAATGCAAGGAATTCGTGTTCGACGCTTCCCTGCGGCTGACGCCGCCACCTGCGCCGATCCCCCTTTTCCAGTCGTGCATGTTCACCAATGGGTACGTCTGGAAGGATAACGACTGGAAATCCAAATGAAGAGCGACGAACTCATTGGACCGGATCTCGACTACTACGCAGCGATGGCCGTCGGGCACCAGCCCCAAATGACACCACAGGGATGCACGATCTTCGATAGTCAACCGGCCCCGGCGGATCCGACCTCGAAATGGATCTCTTTCCAGCCGTCGTCGAATTGGGCGCACGGCGGCCCTATCATCGAGCGCGAACGCATCATCCTCGAACCCGGCGGCGAGAATGGTGGGTGGTGCGCCCACATCTGGATGAGGGAGGCCATCCGTTGGAAATACATCGAAGGGCCGACTCCGCTGGTCGCAGCGATGCGTGCTCTTGTCTTCCGTAAATTCGGCGCCGAGTTCCCCAACGACGGCGTTATCTGGCAACACCCTAACCACTTCAGCAAAATCGAATGAACACACAACTTGGTGATGCACCGGAAATCAGTACGGACCAACTGGCGCCCATCGCGTTGCAATTCCGTCGCCTACTCGTTCGCGCGATGGAACTCAACGAGACGAATTTCCGCGAACTGACGACGCATATGGCGTATTCAGGTACCGAGGTCGCGCGATTCGCTCGCGACTTCCGGACCGTTCGTTGCTCGATCGGTCAGCGCGCGGGTCGTACAACGTCCATAACAGCTTTGGCGACCGCAGACGATGTGATCTTCGTCCTCGGCCACGCACCGGCTTGGAAGGCCTATTTTTCGCCCAAGGCCGACGTCTATTCGATATCCAGTTTGAGCCGCGCGCTCGGGACGAAAAAGCGATGGGACCGAATCTGGGTCGACGAATGGGATCTGATGCCCGCAGAGTTCCGGGCCGAAATCTACAAGCTGGCGAGCGACCCCAAGCAGCAATTCATCCTGTTGTAGTAAATACGGGTTGTAGTCTGCGCGTCATACCCTTTCCTAATCCAGATCAGCAGAGAGCACAAAATGACTGTCCTGCACGAAATCCTAGCGGCCGAGAAGACCGTGACGAATGCCCGTGATCAACTCGTCGAAGACACGCGCAACAAGTTCAACAAGGCCGAGAATTATTTCACCGGCATGGTCAAGACCCTGAGCATGCTAGGCGATGCGCCGGAGAATGCTTCGATTGAGGCCGCCTCTCGTCAGGAGAAGGAACTGCCCACGACAGTCGTGGCCACGCTCGATTATCTGTTGAAGTTCTGGGCCAAGGCCGAAGACACGCTGCACCTGAAGAACGCGACGAACACGCAAGCGTTGGCCGATATTCAGTTCCGTGGCGAACAGATCGCCCGCAACGTGCCCGTCGACGAACTGATGGGTCTGGAAGCCCGCCTGACGGATTTGCGCAAGCTGCTGGTTACGATCCCGACGCTCGACGCATCGAGAGCGTGGGAGATCGCAGGGACGGCACCGATCGCAGGCACATGGTCGACGACCACACCGCAGGTCACGACGAAGACCGAGAAGGTCATGACGCCGGTTGTTCTGTACGCGGCGACGCAGCAGCATCCGGCCCAAGTCGAAAAGATTTCGACCGACAAGGTGATCGGGACCTTCACGACGAGCATTACGTCGGGAGCCACGACCGCGATCCAGAAGGCCAATGTGCTGGCTGTCGTTGATGACCTTATCACGGCCGTCAAGCAGGCACGGATCCGTGCGAATCAGGTGCCCTTGGCGAACGTGTCCGAGAAGGTCGGGACCGTGATCGCCGGACTGATCATGCAGCCTTTGTTCGATGCGCCGTCGAACAACGTAGAGTAACGAATTCGGAGCCGGAGATCACCGACTCTAGTAAATAAGAGGTATGGGTAGCGTCTTCGTCCTCATCGTCGTCGACGCCTAGTGCTGGTTCGAGTCCAGCCTCCCTCACGAAGCGTATTTGCTGTATGTGTAGCCCGCCCGGCCTGCCGGGGGTCCCGGGTGTCGTAGGTTTAGATCCATTTTCCTGCGTAGACAAATCGGGGTACGGCGCACACAGAGCCGGACCGAGTGCGGCAAGTGCGTTTCACGAGGGAGTGGCGGAATTGGTAGACGCAACCGAGGGGCAAGCCCTTCGGCTTAGGCAGTCTTGATCTTCGTTTTACCCATACGAAGTCTTTAGAAGCAACGGTGCCTGAAAGAACGCAGCAAGCTGTCAACGCAAACCATCTGAGATCGCGTTGATATGGGCCGAAAATCGCGGGTTCGAATCCCGCCCCACCAGCCACAGTGAATTCCAACGAGTTCCCTGCGGTGGTGGGTACCTTAGAGGCTAAAGGGTCGGTCTAAATTAGTCTTCGTCACTAGCTTGGATGATGTTCTTTGTATCGTTGGAGAAAATTCTCGAAGCACCCGGTCTGGCGTCGGCCATGACAAAGGATCGGGTTCTTTCTAGTCGGAATTGAAATCAGTTCTGACCAGAAAGAAGACAGGGCGCAGCGATCCGACGGGGTCCCTGCGCTTTTATTTTATCTACACGAAACCCAAAGCCATGACATTCAAGATACTCACGCCTCACGAGCGCCGGCTAGCGAAATCGTATATCAGCCCCAATGCCTTTCTTGCGCTCGTCGGCGATGCTCTGCTGAGTGGAGATCCCCTCTCCGTGGTCCGCATGGGCGACGGCGAGCGGATCCTGTTAAATGCGACGGCGAACGCTGATCCTGACGCTGTATGCGGCGCATTCGACCTAGCGTGGCGCCAGCGCATGGGAATCGAGGGCATCACGAACGGCCTGCTGCACGACAGGATCTTGCGGGCCGGCAATGAATGTCAGTACTTTGCGCCCTCAGTCTCCGGGCTCACGCAGCCTGCGTATGATCTGTACAGATACTTTGAAGCGCGCGACAAATACGTCGACAACTTCTTCGTCAACGTGTGGGATCAGGACGCCAAGGCAGAACTCTTTAAAGCAGCGGGTCGGGTCCTGTTGCTTCACGGAAATCGCGGACTCGCTGATGCAATGCAGATTCGGGCCCGTGATCGGTTCGGCGTGAAGGTCGAGTATCTGGAACTGAGTTCGTGGCAGCAGGCCGAACTTGTCTCGAACAAGGCTCTGATCTCGGAGGCCAAACTCGTACTGTTTGCAGGTGGTCCGGCCTCAAAGTACATCGCTGAGAAAATCGCTGAAATGTCGGCCGTTCCCAAAGTCGTGCTCGATCTGGGCAACACGACCGATAAATGGACGTTCGCTTAGTCTAAAACCGCTCCGTCAGGGTGCCCGTCACGCGTTTGTCATCGAAACGCGAATTTTACAGGGCACGGAATCTAGTGCAGGTCGACCCCGCCTTATTCCCCATTCCCTGACGGAGCGCAACATGCATGATCAGCAGGTCCACGAGTCGCCGCCCCTCGTGACGAAACAGAAATACCCGCGAACGCTATTCGTTCTCAAGCTTCGCGAAAATCCGTACGACGGCGGCACGTACGGTAAGGAAGATGGTCACTGGGGAGATGGTGACGGCAAGCAGCCGCTGTCGTCAGGTCTCTTCAATAGCGCCCGTATGGTTGTCGAAATGCTGGAAGACGAGGGTGTCCCGGTCAAACTCGTGCACGTCGTCGACAACAACAAGATCCACAAAGAGGCCGTCGAATTCAAGGCCGAGGTCGTCATCATCGAGGCTTTTTGGGTGGTGCCCGAAAAGTTTGACGAACTGCGCAGGGTAATGCCGAACGTGAAGTTCGTGATCCGCAATCACAGCGAATCGCCGTTCTTGGCCAACGAAGGGATCGCCTTCGACTGGACGCTGAAGTACGTCCAGAAGCCGAACGTGTGGATGTCGTGCAATGCTCCGCGCATGCTCGAAGAAACGCGTTTCCTCGTTCAGGAAGCGAATCCCGAATGGAGTGCAATCGAAGTCCATTCGAAGGTTGTGTACCTGCCCAATTACTACCCGGCTGAGAACCCTGTGTTCCTGCCCGCCCACGGTCAGCGCGATTACATCAACGTGGGTTGCTTCGGCGCCATCCGCCCTCTGAAGAATCACATGGAGCAGGCAATCGGTGCTCTGAAGTGCGCGCGTGAAATGGGCAAGAAGTTGCACTTCCATATCAACGGCGGCCGGCTGGAGATGGGAGGCAGTCCGATTCTGAAGAACCTGATCCAGTTGTTCGATCATTTGGCCGCAGAAGGCCACGAACTGATCTTGCATCGCTGGCGCCCTCACGATCAATTCAAGCAACTGATTGCCAGCATGGACGTCGTGTGTCAGGTCTCGTTTTCGGAAACCTTCAACATCGTGGCCGCTGATGCCGTGATGCTCGGTGTTCCGATCGTGGCCTCGTCGGAAATTCCGTGGTCCTCGAAGTTCTTCCGTGCGAGTCCTGTCGATTCGACTGACATCGGCCACACGATGTATCGGGCGATCAAGGCCAAGCATCGGTGGCCGTGCACGAATCCAAGTCTCGGTGGCTTGCGTCGTTACAACGGGCATTCGCGTCTGGAGTGGCTGAAACTGCTTTACGAGTTGGGGCAATAGAGCGACGGGGCTAGGCGCGCAGGGGACCGCAGTAAATAAGAGAATAGAGAAGCAACTACAGGGGCAGTCGATGGCGTATTCTCGTTGGTCTGACGTCGCGGGATTCAATTGCTTTTGGTACACGAGTCCCGAGACAGGTGGGGCGGAATTCATTGATCAGGCCAAGTTGATCATCAACCCAAAGAATGGCGAACGTCAGAGCTTCACCTATCTGGAGCTGAAGGTGGCGCTCGATTCGGATACACTCAATGAATATTGGGTGGCCGACAGATTTCCGGATGCGCCTGTCAGGCATTACCCGGACCTGCTTCGGTTTATCCACGTCTTCCTCGACGACATGGAGCACAGTGTGTTCCGGTACAGAGGTTACCGACAGCCAACGGCGGGAGTGATTTACGATGAGCACCGACCTTACGATCGAGTCCAGCTCGTGGCCACCAAACTACTCAAGGGACGTTAGCAGCAGGCAGGGTCCCAACGATCTTGAGGTAGAGATTGTTCGCGATGGCACGTACTTCGAGGGCTACATGCACGAGGTCGTGCCCGGTGACCAGTTCCGGATTACGCAGTCTCAACACCGGTCGCAAGACAGGTGGTTTCGATGTCAGTCGCCGATTCGCAGGTCAGGAATTGGATGGACACGTAGTGAGATCCATCCAGTCTTTAGTTTTGACGGGCTGGAGATCATGCAGGCGCCACCCACTGTGTTGCGTACGCAGGAACACACCAGACTTCCTGCGCCCGATGAGGCAATGGACGTGGAGTTCAAGGACGTTTGATCAGAGTAAATAGAAGATGGGACAGAGCCGACTGAGGGAGACCCAGTCGGTTTTTTATTTGGGTCCGAATTTGATTGAGCAGGTCCGTTAATCAACGTTCGTAGAGGTACCGGGATGAGTAAGAGCTTTTGTGAAATCGACAATCTTTTGATTCTCATTCATCCAGATGATCCGGCATTGCTGGATCCGGACTTCGTGTCAAGACTCCACTACGGTGGATTCGCAAAAGGACTCCCTGATTTCAGCGATGAAGCACGCGCTGAACTCTCAGACGAAGACGTCCCCAAGCCGTTTCGGGGAATGTATGTGATCGATATCTACGTCGATCGCCTGAACGATTTTGTGCTTCATGCAATGCCCTCGGTTACGCATTTTCGGTCTCTGATCTTCCGAGAAATCATCGTCAACACCGAGGATGACGAGGACGAGAGCGTCAGTCCAGACGATCCGTATGTCCAGATGATTTACGAGGTTCGTACAGTCGGTGTCATGAGTGACGTGCGCTCGACCCCTTTCGAAGATTTCAAGGTCGTTGACGATATCGACGAAGACAGCGGACAGACTCACAGCGCACCGCGTTTCCTTCACTAACTTGACTTGTGCGCGCGGGCTAAGGGAATCCTAGCCCGCGCCTATCTATGAAGATCCCAAACAAAGCTCGTAGTGTCGCTCGTACACTGCTCTCGGAGCTTGCTGATCGGGTTGGTTTGACGCCCGAGCAAGTTCTCGCTCTCCACAAAGTGTGCGCGCCATCTGGCGACCGCTTTTCAAACACAATGACCTATCTCTGGTCGACCCCCAAATCAATGCTTCGCCGGGCTATCGTTGCCGGACTGGCTGACCCACCGCCGGCCGTGCTCGATCCTCGTTTCCTCCTGCTGTATCAACTCATCGATCAGTGGATCGTTGGCGATCCGCGTAACTTCTGGGCTGAATCTGTCAGCACTGAGCCCGTGCGTCAGATCTGCGCTGTGTGCTCTGAGCCGATGACGTCTACCCCATCCGGGCTCGTTTGCCCGAACGGTCACGGCGGCACCGAAATTGACTTCGACGTTGCCAATCAGATCGAAGAGATCTTCGGAGTGGCCAAGCCCGAGAAGCAGGTGTTCGTCAAGGATCGGCCGCAGATCAAATGGAACGACGAGCAGTCGAAGGCCTTCAAGAAGATCTTCGCGTGGCTCGGCGGTTCGCGCTCGGCCCAGCAAGTATTTCGGCTCTTCGGAAAAGCTGGAACCGGGAAGACTTCCATGATCAGGGAAGTGGCGGCCGCAGTCGAAGCCGGTGAGAACGGGATCCGCAAGGGCACTGTCCTATTCGCGGCCTACACTGGGAAAGCTGCGGCCGTCATGATGAAGAACGGGTGTGCCGGCGCGACGACGATTCACAGCCTGATCTACCGGGCCAAGACTGATCCAGTCACAGGCACGATCTCGGGCTTCACTCGTAACGAGGAATCGCCACTCAGATATGCTCGTCTGCTAATCGTCGATGAAGTATCGATGGTCGACGCTGACATGGCTGCGGATCTATTGTCGTTCGGCGTCATGGTTCTGGTCGTCGGCGATCCGAAGCAATTACGTCCGATCAAGGGCACTGGCTACTTCAACACCGATCGACCTGACGTCATGCTCTCGAAGGTCGAACGCGTGGCGGCCGAGAACCCGCTGATCTGGCTCGCGCTCGAAGTGCTGGAGCACAGAATGCCCAAGCCGGGTCGCTATGGCGATTCGCGCATCTTCAAGCCCGGTCGTCCTATCTCTGACCTCGATGTGTCTAGTGCTGATCAAATGATCGTGGGCCTGAACAGGACACGTCAGGCCCTGAACAAACGCTCACGCATGTTGAGTGGAGCCTTCGACATCGATTCGCAGTTTCCGATCAAGGGGGAGCGCCTGATGTGCTTGAAGAATAATAAGCAGTCCGGCATCTTGAACGGAACGCAGTGGATCTGTAGCGAACCCGTGATCAAGCCGATCCAACGTCTGAAGGATCCTAGATATCCGATGAAGGGCAGCGAGCCCACGAATCTGGAAGGTCTGTACTTCAGAATCCTAGGGCTCGATCTATTTGACTCGGAAGGAAACGGTCTGATCGTAAATAGCGTGTGCAGCACGCACCATTTCGATCGCAATTTACCGGAGCCTCCGTGGAGGGATATCGCAGGCACCGACGAATTCGATTTTGCAGCGGCCGCCACAGTACATAAATGCGTTCACCCTGAGACCTTGGTGGAGACGCGAGAGGGATTGATTCCCATAAGAATGGCCGCGAAAACGGGTCACGTTGCCACGCATGTAGGCGAGCGCCCGTACACCTCGAAGGTAACGAACTCAGAAGGTGAAGCACTCAGAATAACTACAGAGGGTGGCTACAATGTGATCGTCACGCCAGATCACAAAGTCGAGATTTGGTCGGATGGCGAGTACGTCATGAAAGAGGCTCATCATGCAAAACCGGGTGATTGGCAGCGCTTGAAGTTAGGCGCCACGGTGGATGTCGACGATTATGCGACGTTGCCTTTAGCATCTGCCGATCATGACGTGCGTACGGTCATCTTTAGAACGCCAAAAGTATGCACAGAAGATGTCGCTGAATTCCTTGGCCTTATGGTCGCAGACGGAACTGTTTTTCGGAAGGGGTTTCGCCTATTCAAACGGTATCCGGATGTGGCCGAACGTTTCGCAACCCTTTGCAGGAATCTTTTTGGGGCCCGTCCTTCTCGTGATATGTTGAAATCAAACGGACTCGGGTACATGGTCAGTAGCCGTTTCCTGTCTGACTGGTTGCTCTCGATCGGAGGCCTAGCGCCGAAGCAGAAAGCAATTCCTGAGTGTATCTATCGGTCCCCTCTTTCTGTTCAAGCCGCTTTCCTGCGCGGACTATTTGAGGACGGGGCCGTGAATGTGGTAAATGGCATTGTCGACCATATCGAACTGTCGCAGAAGAATCGTCAAATGCTAAAACATGTGCAAACAATGTTGTTGCGTTTCGGCATCGTATCTGCGTTGCGCTCACAAGCACACGTGAGTCGCTTGTACGTGTACGGCTCTCACGCAGCAACATTCAGGGACCGAATCGGCTTCGTTTCGGAGAAAAAGCAACAGCGCTTGACTCGATGTATAGAAACGGAACGACGCTATCGTGTGCCCGTCACTGAAGAGGAACTCGATTTTCTGGTGACTGCTCGTTTGATCTCGACACAGTCCAGGAACAATGCGCGCTACGCAGGCGGATTTATTAGTAGGGAACGGGCTAAGCACATAGTCGCCGCAGATAGCGGCGGTGTGGCGGGCTTCTTGCGAGAGCGTTTACAGTGGCATTTTGTGAGGATTACGGACATCCATAGGGGCCGTGCGCCGTCTATGTGCTTTGAGGTACCAAAAGTACATCGGTTTTTACAGAACGGATTTCCACACAGTAATTCGCAGGGCTCGCAGTTCCCTTTCGTGGTGGGCCTCGACGAATCTCACGTATTCGAGGATCAACGCTGGGAACACCTTTATACGTTGCTTACGCGCGCTTCAGATCGCGTCCATCTCTATCAAACCGAATGAAGAAGATTGTTTTGAGGCCCTGCCCCTTCTGCGCAGGTCGCGCTGTTCACCGGGAGACCGACGTCCCTGATGGAGTTGGGATTCAATTCGCCAGTTGGTACGTGGCGTGCACAGAGTGCGGCGCCTAGGGGCCGGTTGGTGGTCACTTCGAGGAAGGAATCGAGCGGTCCTCACGGCTGTGGAATTTCCGAAAATACAGGGACTGAACATGCATACGCAAGAGCGACGCGCCATCGCCCTAGAAGGAACAGACAAGGTCCTCGAAATCACCAAGTTCGCCACCCCAAGACGAAAACCGAGTTCATCCATATAGATCGATTAGCTGACGGCACATGGCGGCTGCTGGTGAACGTCGAAGGTGTGGACATAGCTGATGTACAAGCATTAAGAATCATAAGGGAGGACTAGCATGCAACCCAAATTTTGGATCGGAGTAGATCTCGATGGGACGCTCGCTTTTTATGATCGTTTCCGTGGACTCAACCACATCGGCAAACCGATCCCCGCTATGGTAAAAAGGGTTCAGCGGATGCTCGCTGATGGTAAGGCCGTTAAGATTTTTACCGCTCGGGTCACCGACGACGGCGAGCGCGATGTGCAGGCGATCCAGCAGTTGATCGGCGATTGGACCGAACGCCACATCGGACAAAGACTCGAAGCGACGAACGTCAAAGACACATGGTGCACGGAGATCTTTGACGACAAAGCGCGCCAAGTTCAACTCAACACCGGACGTGTACTCGTCCTCAAGAAGGAATAACATGCGACCAAGCCGATACGATTCAGTCAGTTCTCCGTCCGGAGAAGGTCGGAAGATCATTCTCGACGATCGTTACTTCGATGACGGCGAGGGCCTGTTGCAGTTGGCGCACACGGGCCGTCACATGCTCAATCCGTACCATAACCTAACGCACGAACTCCAAGTCGTCTGGTGGTCATTCGTCTGTTATACGAACGCTTATTCATCGGCGGTCAGCGATGATCCCGACGATGAACTACAGCACTTGCTAATGGCCGCGTTGTTCCACGATCACAACCACAGCGGCGGCCGCTTCAGCGACGACACAAACGTCAGACTCTCGCAGTTGTTCGTCAGCGGCCCGGCCTTCCATACAGCGAGTCCTGCCGGTGCAGAATCCGTGTTCGAATCTCCGTACGCGACCGAGCAAGAGAAGCGCGTGAACGCTATTATCGCTGTCACCGAATTCAAGTACGGTAAGTTCACGCACGAGCCTAAGACGTTGGCGCAGCGGTGTATTCGCGATGCGGATCTGATGGCCATCTACACGGAAGAGGGCCGCAATCTGCTGGCCAAACTCTGGTACGAAATGGATCAGAACTATCTGTTCGGCAACAAGAAGAAAGATCCGACATACGACCAAAAGCTAGAGTTTTGGGAGAAGACGTGTCCGTTCCTGACTCATGCCAGAATGTACACGGAATTCGGCACCCACCTGCAAAGCATGTACCTGCGTGATTCTCTCCTTGCGTTCGCGCGAGTGCTCGGAATTAAACCTCGTCACATAAAGATCCCGAGTAAATAAAGGGTATATATCCTTTTGGACAAACATGCTCACAAATTCTTTCTCCTTTGATCCACCGATCGAAGCGATCCAGAAACGGAATCCGTACGAGATCGGAATCCGTCAGTGCGCTGATTGGGACAAATCCCGGCGACGCTTGCTCATCGTCTGTCAATCGGTGGACGGCCGGGATCTACGCGATGGCGAAATGATGTCGCGGGCGGAGACGCGCAAACCTATCGTCAACGCCATCAAGTACGCACGCAAGATTGCAGACGCGTATCTGAAGCCCGAAGACAAGGTGGTGCCTAACTTCTCCTACACGGTTGCGAATTTCAACGCCCACAAGCACCTGCATCTGGGGACTGGTCCTCGGGCAGCAGCCGAAGCCGCATTCGCCGACAGATTACGTCGTCTGATCAAGAAGATCCGTCCTACGCACATTCTGTTCAGCGGGGACGAGGCGATGCATAATTGTTTCCCGACCGTGAAGGATCCGCAATATAAGCGCGGTTGGGTCCACGACTTGTCCTACGATGGGATCGATCTCAAGGTCACATCGACACTCGATTTCTACCGTCTGCTGGAGAAGCAGGGTGAGTACGCGAACTTGCTGGGTTTCTGGTGTCGACATTTGGCGCATCTTTTCCTCGGCCGCAATCCGCACGACATTGGGCATATCGCCCCTACTCCGGTCTACGTGGATACCATCGAGGCCTTTGACGGCCTGATGCGCAAATTCGATGCCGCCAAACTGGCTTCGATCGATACCGAGACGCGCAATCTGTCCGTTCTGTTCAACAAGATCTACACGATCCAGATGGCATTCGATGGGGATCCGACGACCGGGTACGTGCTGTCTGTCGATCACCCGATGTGTCACTGGAACGAAGAAGAAACGCTGTACATCAAGAAGCAGTTGCGCAAGCGGTTTTCAGCCGAGCAGGGCCCGATGCTCGTCATGTTCAATGGGATGTTTGACCTGCGGGTAATCCGACAGCAGCTGAAGATCCCGATCATCTGGTTGCCCGTCTGGGAAGTCACGTTCGGCGAGCACAGTCTGGACGAGAACATCGGTGCCCTGAACAAAGTGACGCCGATGCGGGATCAATTGATGGACGACAGTTCACGCTTCGGCGGCCTGAGTCCGATCCTGTGTTCGTACGGCAACGACTTCTACCGACGTGCGAAGTTCGGCAAGAAAGAGCGAATGAACGTTGGGTCGACGGACCCACGTGACGTCGAGTTCCTGAAGTACGGAGCAATGGACGTTGTGAGTTTGCTGGCCATCCGGAAGCAACAAATCGCCCGTTCCTCATATATCGAAATCGCGGGCAAGAACTTCAAGCCCTACTATGTCCGGCACATGCGGTACCAGATGTCCGACACGGCACATCAGCTATCGCACTTGGCGCAAGACGGATCGAAGATCCAGAAGAGTTACTTGCGCCACCTTTTGAGTGCCGATTCGCCGCTGAAAAAGGAATTGAAGCGCGCGATCGGGGAGTTCCGAATCTTCCCCGAGGTCAAGCAGGCGAATGAGGAACTGCTAAAAGAATCGGGATTCAAGGCTAGTGGACTGTTCAAGAAGATGGCGGCCCGATGGATGTTCAAGCTGAGCCGCACGCCTCACAAGGCGAAACTTTTCTTTGACATACTGGGTCTAGAACATCTGACGGAGACGAAGACCGGTGCGCCGGCCATCGACAAGAATTTTGTTGCCCACTACAAGGACAAGAACAAGATCATCGGCCTGTATGGCGAATATCAAGCGCTGTCCAAGCTGCTGAGCACCTACGTCAAGGGATGGTACAAGAGGCTGGCCACCAACTTGGATGCGGCGCTCGATAACCATCTACGACCCACCTATTCGATCTGGGCGGTGGTCACGGGTCGTCTGGCCTCGATGTCCCCAAACTTACAACAGATCCCTAGCCGGGGTAAGCTGGCGAAGATCATCAAGCGGATGTTTATCGGGTCGAAGGGCTACCTGATGATTCGGTACGACTACTCCGCACACGAGGTTCGAGTGTGGTCGATTGCCAGCGGAGATATGGTTCTGGCCGAGGCCTTCCGCGCCGGCCAAAAGCTTCGTCAGGAATTCATCCAGACGGACCCTATACCAGAGGCTGACACCCGACTCAAGAAGTACGTCGAAGAGTGGCTTCATTACGATAAGGAAACTGGAAAATTCAAGTGGAAAAAATCACCAGGTCGGGCGCACCCGGTCGGTACCGAGGCTGGAGCCAAGCAACCGGACGCTTACCATATTCGGATTGAAGGTAAGACCTACGCAGCCCACCGTCTTGCCTTTCTTCTTTCGTGGGGTTGGTTGCCCGAAGAGGTCGACCATAAGGACAATAATCCGCACAATAATGTGCTGAAAAATCTCCGGCCCGCAACGCGACTCGAAAATTCGAGAAATCGTCGCGCGGATTCGACCAAGCGATCGTCCGATTTCAAGGGTGTGTATCCGGGCCGTCGCCCAAATAGCTGGGTAGCGCAGATCAAGCCATCTCCGACCGATAAGGTTAAGCATCTGGGCGTATTTGAAACACAGGAGGAAGCGCACGCGGCTTATGTAAAGGCGGCGAAAAAGTATCACAAGGAATTCGCGAACGACGGGGAGAAATCCCTTGCTAAGGACGACGGCGATTATCGGCACCCATTCGTTAAAGCGAAGGATGCAATTAAGGTTCGCGGCGACATCCATATCTTGAATGTGTTACGGTTCTTTGGGCAGTTAGTCGACAAGGACCACCCACTTCGAGATGCGGTCAAGGCAGTCGTTTTCGGTAGACATGTGCCGCTTTTGCTGGCAACAGCAATTGAAAAACTCTCTTAATTCGGTGAAACTCTTTTCGAAGACAATACCGAGCCAAGCGGAACCGTTGAGGTTCTGGCGTGTGTAACGACTATCCCGCAAGGGAGTAGGGGTCAAGCGACCTCGAAACAGAGAGTCGGCCCTGTGCCGAAAGATATAGTCTGATCCCTGTGGCGACACAGGGCGGGTGACTTGGCTCACCGGTTTGGCGTAGCGACCCAAATGGACACTATGGTTCTCTATGGGAAAGGTGCCGAAACCCTTGGCATCGACACCAAAAAAGCCGATCTTGATAAATTGAAAGGTGGCATCAGTGATCTCTACGACGAGATGCTATTCCTTCAATCGCTTTAATCTCCTACGCTTCCATTTTTCAAATTCCTCCCGAAGTTTGACGCGCTCCGGGAGTACGCCTTTCCAGCGGAAAAAATCATTCGTGTCCTCGTCGAAGATCACCAAAAGGGTCCTATATCCAGCATCTAGGCACGCTGCGATTTTTACTGAATTCAATTCGTAATTCGCGTGGCCGTTTTGCGAGTCGCCATATATAGCGCTCGTCCATACTGATTTGACTTCGATGATACCGTTCTTACTAGCAATCCAGAAATCTGGATGATAGTAGCGCGCTTTACCTTGGAATACGTATGGTACAGCGAACACGTGGCTGTCGATGTCTTCAGGAGCGATGAGATGCGTTTCACACAACCATCGGACGACCTGCGGTTCGTAGCCCTGTAGCCCTGTGAAGGTTTTGGATCCTATGGTTTCCTGTTTCTTGTGTTTCCACGCTTCCTGTATCTTCTTTTGAACAATAGGGTCCTGTGATACGTTCGCAAATCCGCGTCTGGTAAGATTTGTTTGTACAACCTTGGCACGAACTCGTGGATCACTCGTGGGGGCATTGCCTCCATATCTAATCCGAACAGTTGTCAGTCTCGCAGAGGCGGCGAGTTTGTAGGCTTGCTCCAGAGACCCGAATTTATCAATCAGTGTTTCTTTGGTTCTAGCCGCAGCCCGCTTGAAAACCCCAGAGGTTGTATGTGTTTCCATGGACTGTCGGAAATTTTCAGTTCTCGCAACGTTATCAACCCCATACTTGATCTGTGTAGTGGCCACCCTGCGTCGAGCAGCAACAGGATTTGCCTTACTACAGGAATCGCTACAATACTCAAAAAGACTTGTGACTCTTATTTCTTTGCTGCCGGATCGAACTTTCTCGAATATGGCGCCATCCGTTCTATTGCAGTAGGCACATCTCAATTCGCCATACATGAACACGTAGCGTCTGAACTGCCATTCTCTACGCTCCTCTAGGTCTTGATCGGAAAGGCGCCCTCTCCCTGATGTCGGGATACCTGCGAAAACAGGATCCACGAAAGATCTTATTTTTGACCACACATCTAGGCCCACCTCGGTTTCGGCCCTATCGATCAAGTACCTAAATGTGAAAACACGATTAGCTTCTCGGCATTCTTTGATGCAACGGAGGCGCAGATCAACGAAGAAAGGAATTCTATCCATTGGCGGTAAATACTTTCAGTGACGAGGACTGTGGCAAATTGTACCAGCTACAGGACACCGAATACAACAGCTATCGAGACTGAAGATGCTAAGTGAAGAACGGAAGAAAGAATTGCGCGAGCTGTCATCAAGCATGCGTCGTAAGCGTCTGGCGGAGGTCCACGGCAAACTCGAAGAACTCGATGTCAAGTTGTCGGCGCTGATTGCCGAAGACCGCACGGATTACGCCCAGTCGATCATCGACAAGATGATGTCCGAGTTCAAGGACGGCGCGCGCTGGACCGAGAAGATGCAGGCGTTGGCTGAATCCGAGTACTACGTTTATGCACCGAACGGACGTCGTCGATTTTTGCCAGCCGCGATGACTGAGGACCGTCAGATTGTTGCCCAGCAGGTACGTCGCGGCTCGAACGCACCTGTACAGGGCTTCGCCTCTGAAATCGGAGTTCGGGCTGGTAGAGAGATCATGCGCGCCTATTACGCAAATCTCGATAAACTTCGAAGGTGGCTGAAGCTCGACAAGACGAACTGGATGATGCGAATCTTGTTCAACAGAACCGTCCATGATGCGAATTATTATTCGGTCCCCTATGCAATGGTGATTCCCTTTCTGCACATGATGCAGTACCAAGCAACATATGGGGTGACCAAGGCATATAAGGACGAGTTCAACATCGAGTTCACGGTCGAGCCCGAAATTGAAATCGAACTTGGTGCACACGATGCACAGACGTATAAGTGGGATTGGTCGATTCCTAATTTGATTTCCAACCTGAAGTCAACTCTCAAAGACAGCGAAGAACTCGGTGTTCTGGAGGGAACGCCTGACGAAGTGCTCGACGAGATCCTGAAGCCGTGGCGCTCTAAGAAGATTCGTCAGTTCCTACAGACAGAATTTCCGCTCCTTGGCATCACAGATCTTGATAAGCAAATCGATTCGGCGCTGGCCGATCTCGAAACCACTGAGACTTAACCATGGAAGCACAGACCCGTTACACCATCGACCGTGTCGGGCCTCTCGAATGGCAGATCATCGACTCCAAACTCGGGCGCTCGCCGAGCGTATATCTGCTGTACGCGGCGCCCGTTGCACACAAGTCGTTGAACTGCCAGATCGTCTTGACTTACTTCGATGCTGTCGAGACCCTGAACGACAGTCACCGAACGTTTTCCAAGGAATTGTGGTCGTCGATTCTTTACGTCGATTCACTGTCCCAGCTAGTGTCTCTGGTCGAGGATATTTATGACACGCTGGCCGACGTCGAGATCGAGGAGCCGTATGAACTTGCTTATGTGTTTGGCGGCACCGTAGGATCCGAACACGTCGTGTGTCCGCCGATGTTGATCACCAACTAACCCTCTGAGGTTCCCCGCATGCAGTCCGGTCAGCATGTCTACGGCGCGCTCGTCCTGAGCGCCACGACCCCCGTAGATCCGTTCCCCGTTCACGTCAACGCCAAGACGGTAACGGGCACCCACACCGAGAATAAATGGCGCGGGCGCTACCATCTTCTGATTGAGGGTGAGAGCGCCCATTCTGTATTGGCGCTTCCCCAGCGCAACAAATACACGACGATCAAGCTATTGTCTGCCAACCTTCTAGAAGCTGCATATCTGGCAGAAGATCTGAAGAACCTGATGACCGATCTTGATTCACGCTACGAGGGCGCCCGTTTCCTCTACAAGTTGAATCAGACGATGAAGGACCTGCGCAGCGACTGGAACCAAGTCCCTCCGTATCTGGCGATTCTGGAGAACCAGAGCGAGCACTCGTACTTCGCCTTGCTCTCTCATCAAGTATCGACGCACATCATCGGTGTCTATGACGGAGTAAATAGCAGTGTGCGTCTCGTCTGGACCACCGACCCCGATTTCATTCAAGGGGTTCGCAAGACTGAGCCCACGCGCTACGTATTCTTCAGATACCCCGATCTCGTTGACCGCCCTATGTTCCTCAATACTCAGTTGCTGTGCGCACGGTGGTTCCAATGGTCTCGGGCTTTCGACCAGACGACTGACGGGTTACTGCGCACCTTCAACGCGCTCGAAACACTGCTCTTCAAGGATCCCACTGTTTCAACGGGTAGCTAAATATGAACGACGCTCTTCACGGCGTGCGGAGAACCGATTTCATCCGTTCGCAATTAGATCGTTACGCAGGGCCGAAAAAAGAGACGGGCGACAGGGTAATGATCTTGTGTCCATTCCATTCGGAGAGCACTCCTAGCGGTAGTATCTGGATGGGGCAGCGGGGCGCCGGGGCCTTCAAATGCTTCGCCTGTGGCCACAAGGCAGATTGGGATGAGTTGGCTACCCGTATTGGCCTAGAGCCATTTGTTCGGGGCAAGCCCAAGGCCGAGAACTCGATGGATCTGTTGATGACCAAGGCGCTGGCCGCCCTGACCTCGCAGACTCCGTATCGGAAAGATACCTTCAAGTTCTGGCCAATTCCGAAGAATAAGAAATGGCGTGACATTCCGACCGATTTCTTGCGTGAACTCGGCGGTCAGATGTGCGTCAAGTACGACGAGAAGTACGGATGGTCGTCCCGCAAATTCCTGTACTTCCCGGTCGTAGTCAATGGCCATCAATATGGCTTCTTCCGTGCCCGGATCAAGAAAGAAAAGGACAAGCCCTCGTACCTTTTGGCCGCAGCCGAATCGGGCTCGCAGTGGGCACTGTCCCACGGCCTGTGGAACTTCGACTACTGCCGGGAACTGATGGCCAAGCTTGGCACCTCGACGGTCGTTATTGTCGAGGGCCAACGCGACGCCATGCGATTGTGGCTCAACGGGATCCCTGCTCTGTGTATCTTCGGTACCCAATCGTGGACTGAGGACAAAGCGCGCCTGCTCGAACTTGCCGGTGTAGAGACCGTGATCTCCATGATGGACGGGGATTGTGCCGGGAAGTCGGCCACCGAGCGAATTGTTCCCCAGATGAAGCCCCTGTTCGACGTGAAGGTCATTCGCCTGTGGTCGATGAAAGGATCTCCTTGGTTGCAATTTAAAGACGAGCCGGAACCTACGAAAGCGGCCAAGGCAGCAGGCGTTGAACTCTGGGACCCTTGCAATATACCCCAGCGAATCATCGATCGACTCAAGACCAAATATTTTTCCTAGAGGGGTAGCTATGTTATTGAGTTTCGTCCTCAAGTTTGTGGTCCCGATTTTGGGGGTTTTGGCCCTCGGGTTCGGTATCTACGAATATGGTAAATCGCAGGGATATGATCAGGGCCATCAAGCAGCGTGGGATACGCAGCAGCAGACGATCAACAAGATGATCACCGCTGACAACGCGGCCGCCGATCAGAACAATCAGAAGATTGCCGGGCTCGAACTCGACGCCCAGACCGCGCAGGGTCAGGTCTCGCGCAAATCGGCCTCGATCCAATCTCTGCGTACTCAGATCGTCACTCAATACAAGAAGGCCAATGCGGCAACGCCGGCCTCCGCCTGTGGCTGGACAGCACCTGCCATCTCGGCCATCAACCAGATTATCGATGCCGGCCAGCAGACGGCCTCAGGCGCCGCTGCGGCCAGTGCACCGGGGGTACCCCAATGAAAGCCGCCCTCATCCTGTTGTCGCTCGTTCTGGCCGCCTGTGGAACGGCACCCAAGCCCGTTGTTCCCGATGTGCCGATCACGACCCAGACCAAGCAAACGATCACGATCGAGCCGGCCCTGATCGCGGCCTGCGCGCCGCAGACGAAGCTGGATGCGACCAAGTTGTTCTACACACAGCCCGAATCGGTGGACGCCGTCAAGGTCTGGTCGGACGAATACACCGATTGCAGCGGCCGATTTGCGGCCTTTGTTGGAATCGTTTCGAAGTACCTGAACATCAACGAGGATCCGAATGTAGTAAATCCGGATCCCAACAGTGTGCCGGCCGCTAGTAAATAACAGATGAACATCAATAACAACGAGAGTCGGCCGACTCTGTAACCCTTTCCTATCAAGGATCCTTGAAATGTCTGCTCTTGAATTTTTCCAATTTCTCACGCCGGGATCGGTCTGGGTGCGCCCGGATACCAAGCGTCGTGTGAAGTTCCTTTTTCTCACGAATCAGAAACTGAGCACCAAGCTCCAGTTGCGCAATCCCCCTCAGGTTGTGTACGTCGACGAAAATGGTGACGTGTACAGCCGCTCGATCGAAGCATTCGCCGGACAGTACGAATTCAATCACGTGGATGGTGAACTCGAAAAGCGCCTCGAAGGAATTTTCACCTTCGACACCAGTGACGTGCTGTCGGTTGACGACGAGGATGACGAGGAAATCGATTTGGATTCGGTGCCCGACGTGATCGAAGCGTCGACCGAAGCTGATGATCTGCGCCATCCGATCGAGATCGCGGCCTCGCAAGTCGACGATTTGCCTGAGAGCGATCACCTGACGGCCCTCGAAGAGATCGCACTGGAGCCCGCACCGGAGCGCTCGGTTCCGAAGACGTTGGCCGAAGAGATGGCTCACGATCTGCTCACAGAAACGCGTGCCCATGTCGACGAAAACGAGCCCCATCTGGATGTTGGATTCTTGATCTCTCAGAATTCGAATTCACCGAAACTGAGCGCAGCCGATTTGTCCGATGCGATCACGCGCTATACTCGCGAACCTTCGATGATCGACGGCAACGAAACGCTGCACAAGCTGACATTTAAGCTGGGTGGCGCTGTTACGATCCCGGCGCTCGAAGAGGTGTTCCATCCGGAATCGACAACCGACACAGTCGATGCGTTCAACGTGGTCACCGAATTCGGCTCGGAACTGTTCGTTTACGAGGGCTATCTGGGCGTGTTCCCGGAATTCTCCCGTGACGGCCTGAGTGCGACGGTCGTAGTGGCCACGCCTGCCGAACCGGCACCACAAGCGGCTCAGTACGAACCGGAGACAGTCTTTCAAGACGGGCCCCCACTGACCGCACCTGAGTTGCCTGCCGAGCACGAAGTGGCGGCCGCACTGCCCGACGTATCCGCCTTGGCCGAACTCATCCAGACCGTTGCGGCCGTTGATCCGGTGGCGTACGTTCCCGACGCAGCGGTTCAGGACATTCCACAAGTCGTGCCCGTGGTGACACCTGCTCCAGTGATCGAGTCGGAACCTGTAGTGGTCGTCGAATCGGTGCCGGCACCAGAGGTCGTGGCCGCTGCGCCGGCCGTTGTTGAGACTGCGCCTGCTGCACCTGCCCCCATCGCAGTACCGGTGGCACCAATTCAATTGCAGATCACGCCGATCGTGCTTCCCGTTCGGTAAAGCAAACATTCAATCCTACAAGAGGAACTAAAGCCCGACAGAATTCCGGTTCTGATCGGGCTTCTTTATTATGTCGATCAAAAACATCCAGACGGGCGATTATCTGATCGCCAAGACAGGCGCTTCGGCCAAACCCTTTCTGATGAAGGCCAGTCGCATCGAGAAGAACATCGTGTACGGCGTGCTCGAAAAGAATTCGCACGTGCGCCAGCTCCGCAAGGAAGTGGAAGTGCCTGCCGACGGAATCATTCTTCCAATTGGTGCCCAACCCTATCCGGGTACTGTGCATGGCTGCAACGTCAGCGGCCTATACAAGGGCAAGAAAGCCCATTCCTTGTTCGGGAATCTGTACTGGTTTTACAAGCCGGAGAAAGAGATCGGCGAGCGCATCGTCAAGGCATTCGACCGGGCCTACAAGACGTTGAAAACGAATCGTCTGGACTTCATCGTCGACCCGGAAACCTGCATCTGGGAAATTCACCCGGACGATGGCGCCAAGTACGCCGGTATGTACAGACGCTCGCGAGACACGGCCAAGAATCCGCACCGTTTGCTCGTCAAGCCTGAGATCATGACACCGGATCAATTCCAGTACGTCGTGCTCCACGAACTGGCGCATCACCTGCATCTGGAATATGCGACGGGCAAGAAGCTGAATGGCAAATGGCTGCGCCTGTACGAGGAATCGATCGTCGTCGCCGACATCAAGAAAGAGAAATCGATCGAGATCTTGGACGCGCTGCTCAGCCAAGAGTCACTGCCCTCAGATTTCAAGGGCCAGCTCGACGAGGACGATACGATCGCTTGGAAATGGATCATGAAGACGATTCGCGCCAATTACAAGCTGTCGGTCAAGGAACTCGACGTTCTGTTCGACGCCGATTTCAAGGATGATATCCGCACCGTCTGGCCGACGAAGGGCATCACCAAATCGGATCTGGCTCCGGTTGTCTCCGAGTACTCGACAAAGAACGTTAAAGAACTTGTCGCTGAAGCGATCTCGCTGCATCTGACGGGCACCAAGCTGCCCAAGCATGTGGTTACACTCGTTGAAGAGACCCTGAGTTTCGCACGTTCAAATCACGAAAAGCGAGGCTGACATGACCGTCTGGGATAAGGAAATCAAGCATCGAGATTTCTCGATCGAGAGCGTTGCTCTCCATTGCGGCGAGTTCCGAATCGAATTCGGGAACAGCCTGGAGGTAGGTGCCGATAGGTCGGCCTCCAAGTGTAGTGTGTGGATTCGCGGACGCGGTTTGATCACGCGTGTCGGAGAAAGTTCCGCGTATTTTGAATTCAGGTCGCATTTCGAATTCAGCGACAGCGGTCTGTATTCGCAGCGGGTGAGTGTTCGCGACAACGAATATTTCGAGTTCTTGAACAGCCGACAAGCTGAGATCTACACGGCAGTCAGCAAAGCCTCGAAGCAATTTCTGATCTCCAACGAACTAATGGCTCCGCGTTTCGCACGCGCGCTGGGTTCATTCGATTCCGTGCCTGATTGCAGAGATTATTACTTCACGCAAGCGAAGGACATCTTCGGCGAAATCTTCGGGCCCAAAGCGATCGGAGAGACCACGCCATGAGAGGGAAATCCTATATGGTAGAGGGGGTGAAGATTCTCGTCACATCGTTCCACCTGACATGGGTGGGTGCGGACGACAAAGTGATTATCGGCATCTGCGGCTTGGTCAGTTACCAAGAGCAGGGTCTCCGCTGGTCAACGAAGTTCGATCTCAGCACGGGCTTGAAATCGAAGCTGACTTTCGAAAACGCGCTGGCTTATCAGACGGAAGGCAATCCGGATCCGGTCGCGATCGCACTGACGGTCAAGCGGGTTCTCATCCAATTCGTTCGAGAGTGTCCCCTGATCCCCGTCGAATTCCGCGAACAGGCGGCGCAGACGATTCTCAAACAACACGAACAGGGCAAGTCATGACCATTATCTATGTGGATGGGTTCCCGTCTCTCGGAGAGGATCCGAACAATCCCGGCTACACGAAGCCAGATCGAAACGGTCAGCGCTATCCGACGCGCCTCCCTGACGGACTGACCAAATGGCACATGGCCAAGGGTCCGAATGCGCTCGTGCCGGGCGTTGAACGCGATGTGGTCCCGACGCCCTCCGAACCTAACGGTTCTGTCATCAATTCTGATTTCTGGAAATGGTGGGCGTCGCTATACGAATACGCTACGAAGAAGAAGAAATTGCGCGCGATGGGTGTGGGCGAAAACTTCCTGAGCGATGACTATTCGTCAGATGGTCACATCGAAATCACCTTCTCATTCTATTTAGACCTCTATCGTGGCTATCTGGTGATCGCGAAGTATAAGCGTATCCGAGCCCGTAAGCAGGCCCAACGTCGTAAGCGTCAGGCTCGCGCTCGTACCGGTCGTCGATCACGATCATGATCACGTTCCGTGAGGTAGGTCCCAACGAGGCGTTCTCGCTCGATGGACTGGAACCTGTGATCATCAGCCCTCGATCGATTCCCAGCGAAACGTGCGTGAGCATGCCGACGGCCACGGCCGTCAGATATCCGTGGTGCGTGGTGGCCGAGGATCCCAAACCAAAGAAACCTATCCCACAGTATGGCCCTTGGCGCACGCCACGTGATCTGGCAATCCAGAAAAAACGGGACCGCGCCCGTACGAGGAGAAAAGATGCCAAGAGGAGCAAATAAAGTCATCGCCCATATCGACGAGTTGGGACTTTACGAGGAAGCGATCGACGACGATCACGAGCCCCAGCAAGACACATCCGACAATACCTCAGATGAGGGTCCCTCGCACAAGATGCGCCGAATTGAACGCAAGTATTACCGTCAATGGGAGCACAACCTGAAGGACAAAATGCGTTCATATTCGAAGGGGCGTCGGTGATGAGGCTGCTGACCAATCCAGCTTTATGGTACATGCCGAGCGGTCGCCTAGGTGCTACGGATATTGTGATCGAATTCAATTCTAACCCGCTCATCGAATTGGACAACCTGCGTGCCGACGGTTTTCCGATGATACGTGGCTTCGATCTCGTTCTCCCGGATTTCCTACTCCTCGGTGTCTACCCTATTAGAAATATCAAGGTGACCGAGAGCACACAAGAGTGGTTGTGCCGTCTTGACCACTTCGAACACATCGAGAGCCACAACATGCATTACCGTCACAAGGATATCCCGAATCTATGGGACATACGGCAGGCCTTCATTGACGTACCCACGTTCGTCAAGCTGCTGGATCAGAGCCCCGGCAAACATTTCATTGTTGATCGTCTGACCGTTGAATTGCTCAACGCCGACTTCGATGTGCTTGATCAGGGTCGCCACGTTCGAGATCTTCTTTCCCGCGATTCGAGCATTCGCATGGCCAGCGCGGAGCAGCGGGCACGAACCGGACTATTGTTCCGATATGTTGGGTTGCTCAGAAATTACAGCGAGGCGCCTCTGGTCTTCACCGACGCGTACCTTCCGCCTGATCGTCAGTGGGTCAACGAATCGAACTCCGACTCGGCGCGTCCTCAGTTTCTCGTCGTCGCCGGTAACCTCATCAAACCTTACGGTGCTTGAGCGAGCAAAGGATAAGAAATCGAAGTCCAAGATCTTCCGCAGTAAATAGGATTCGTAGGCACCCAAAAATTTCATCCGCACAACTCACCACATGAACGAAAACCCTATCTTTCACGGAACGACCGGAACCACAGTGCAATTGGTCGAGCACTCAAAAAGTAACGAGACCGGAATGTCGATTTTTACGGTACAGCTTCGCTACTGGCGCGCTGTTCACTCGGAATTGATGACCCATCGCGTGTTCAGTCGGAACGCTTCGTCCTCGCGTGCGATCCCAACCTCGAAACTTCTTGATGGCGTTCGTAGCGCTCCTGCACATCCTGTCAAATGGGGACTCAATCAAAAGGGCATGCAGGCGTCGGTCGAAAATGATGCCCTCGTGAGTGATCCCATGACAGGCGAAATGCTCGACCGTGAAACGGCTTGGGATCGCGCGGCGGTGTCTGCGGCGGAATGGGCTTCAGCTTTTGCAGATGCTGGTTATCACAAGGAGATTGTGAATCGAATTATCGAACCCTTCTCCTATATTTCTGTACTTGTCACGGCGACCGAATGGGGGAACTTTTTCGATCTGCGTTGCCATGATGATGCTCAAGCAGATATTCACGAACTGGCAGATCTGGTTCGAGAATGCATGCGTCAATCGTCGCCCCGTCACGTCCACGAAGGCCAACTGGGCGACGCTCGGACGTGGCATCTACCGTTCGTGACCATCGACGAGCGCCGTAGCTTCGCCGTACCTCAACTGTTGGCCATGAGTGCTGCTCGCTGTGCACGCGTCAGCTACTTGACGCACGACAAGCAGAACCCGACGTTCGAACAAGACGACGCGCTCTATCGCCGTCTCGTCGAATCGAAGCCGCTGCATGCTTCGCCCCTTGAACATCAAGCCCAGAACAGCGGGCAGAATCGTCCGTCCCGTAACTTCCGTGGCGGCTGGATCCAGCACCGAGCGTTGCTCGAAGCGGCTGGCTCGATCGACGCACTGGAAAAGGCTTTCGCATGAACGGGCGCGATTTCATTCAGAAGGCGATCGATAACAAAGGTCGTCTGAGCTTCGATGAAAGTCGGTCGCATGCATTTAAACGGCGTGACTTCGATTCTGAGCGTGACTGGCTTCGCGAATGCGTTTTGGACTACTGTGATCCGGTCAAGTCGCTGGTCTCGATTGCGTTCAAGCGTCAGAAGCTGACGTCCAAAACGGTTCGGGCCGAAAACATCGGCAACATCGCCTACGACCACGGCGAAATCTCGTTCGACTTGGCGCCCGTGCTGCTGATCGATAATTCCAATCTGGGTGCGTCGCTCTACGACATGGCAGTACTCCGTTCTTTCCTCGATATGTGCGCGAGCTTCGTCGAAACGAATAAAGAGCGTGGCGCGCTAGTCCGACTCATGAATGAGCGCGACAGGCACAACAAGACCCTCTGGAAGATAACTTTCCTGACATGGCCGGATTCGACGGGACCTGCTTATCAGCACGCACGCGAGGCCGAGATCGTCCGCGATATGGCGCAAGAGTATCCATTTTTGGGCGAGTGGTTCCGAACGCGTGCGCTGGATCTGAACAAGCTAGGCGCGTGGTCTTCGATGAATATCGATAGAAGCCTGCTGTTCGGAAGCGCTGCTTGGCAGCTGAAGGAAGTCGCCCAATTGAATACGCAGGTGGTGCAATGAAGGATCTCGGAGTCGTTTTAATCGTCGTGGCCGTCGTCTTTACGTTCGGACTCGGGATCTTCGACGAAGTCGTATGGACCTCCCACAAGGTCTCCAGCCACTTGAGTTTCGTATGGAAATGAATATTGTACCGGGCTCGAAAGTCTTCCGCTTGAAGGATGAGCACGGGCTCCCGCTGCCTGTCGGGATCGACCTCTGTCTGACCTCGGGTAGATCAATTGAGTGGCCCTCGTTTATCGAGGCCGCTCGCTCGGCAGGTTGGTACGATTTCCAGACTTTCGCCCAGATCAAGAGCGCACTGTCCGAGGCCGACGTTGGAGACGAATACACGCACGGTGTGCTCCAACGATTCAAACTCTACGTGCTGGCCAACCCACACCCATGCTTGCGAGGTAGTAATGACCAATGATGACCAAGCAATCGATATCGTTATCAGCTTCGATACGACGGGCTCGATGTATCCCTGCCTGTCCGAAGTTCGTCGGCGCGTTGACGAGACGGCCGCGCGCCTGTTCCGCGAGATCCCCAATCTTCGGATCGGGATTATTGCGCACGGCGATTACTACGATGCGCGCACGTCGTACGTGACGAAGCACCTTCAGTTGACGTCGGATCCGCTCGCAGTTTCCTATTTCGTCAAGAACGTCGAGGCCACCCACGGCGGAGATGCTGCCGAGTGCTACGAACTCGTTCTGCGCGAGGCACGCACGAAAGTCAATTGGACGCCGGGCTCGACGCGGCTGTTGATCATGATCGGCGACGACGTACCGCATCCTGTGGCGCACACGCCGGACAAACTAGACTGGCGAGCCGAGGTAATCGCACTACTCAATCAAGGCGTTGTCGTCCACGGCGTGCAGGCCCTGTCAAATCGCTACGCGGACCAGTTCTATCGAGGTATTGCGGAGGTCACGGGCGGCCTGCATCTGCGCCTGTCGCAGTTCAACGAGGTGACCGAAGCACTGATCGCCATGACCTTCGGACAGGTCAGCCACGCGGCCGTCACATCGTATGAAAGCGAGATCGTGGCGGACAAGCGGATGACACGCAGCCTTTCCGCGATCTTCGACAAGATCCTGAAGCGCGATCCAACAACCGGTACGTATGCGGCCGTCGATGCGCGTGCTTCGGACCCTGCAAGATTCCAAAGAATTTCGGTCGAACGCGATCAGCCGATCAAGGATCTCGTGCAGGCAAGTGGGCTGATCTTCAAGGTCGGGCGCGGCTTCTACGAATTCACGAAGCGCGAGACCATTCAAGCCTCGAAGGAAATTCTGATCCTCGACCGAGAGACGGGCGACATGTTCGAGGGTACGGCCGCTCGCGAGGTCTTGGGCCTGCCTCACGGCGCCTCGATCAATCTGAATCCGCGCGACGCTGGATTCGACACGAGTAAATACACGGTGTTCGTCCAATCGACGTCCGCGAATCGCAAACTGATCGGCGGCACCACGTTTCTATACGAGGCTACGTGATGGGCCTCCCATGGGATCGGCGAGGACATCATTGATCCAGAGTTGAAGAAGTGTAGATCGTGACCCCAGAATTCCTTCGGTCCGTAATTTAATGTTCTACTGAGTCGAGGGAATTGCAAATGAAGACGTTGCCAGAATTGTTCCGGCGACATGCCGGGCGTCGCGTCGAGTCCGCGAAATACGTCAGAATAGTTTATCAAAAGCGGGGCTTTGATTCTTTGGGTAGAGGCTATGTAGCCTGCGCCTCATATTCGACAAAGATCTGGGACCCTATCAAAAAACGGTACGTGATCAACAAGACGGGACCGGGCAAGAAGCCCGCTCGCTACGTCACGGTGTTCGTCTTCCTCGACACACGGCTGCACGTGATCGTGTCTTGCAGTTGTCCAGACTTCAAATATAGATGGGAAGTTGCGCTTAACCAAGCGGAAGCGGCAGAAATAGAATACTCAAATGGCGAAATGCCCATAGTTCGGAATCCGAACCTTCGAAAAACTATGTGCAAGCACTGCATCGCGCTCTATCAGAAGATTCTGCCCGACCTGCCAAAGCCAAAGCACGATAAATCGAATCCGATCGGCAAGCCCGAGGTCGCGGTCCCTCCATCGGTCCAGAGGCAACGTCAGAAGGCGGCCGAGGATGCGGCGCGCAAGCTCAAGGTAAAGCCCATCAAGATCACGACTCCTTCGCAGACGCAGAATAAGTCGGCAAAGCCTAGTCGGAAACAGAGCACGCTGCCTCGCCAGAAACCTGCGGAGCCGAAGAAAGTGGCGCCGCCAAAACCCGCGCCCGCAATGATGACACCGAAGAAGTCTACGACGGCACCGGCGGCCAAGTCCCGGCCTGCCCTCAAGGCAGCACCTCAGCCTGCCCGGATGACTACCCCGCGCTCACGTGTCGTGCCTCCGCCTAAGGCACCTCCTGTACCCCTGATGAGGGCCAAGAAATGAAATCGTATGAGCACTCGTTTGCGTTCTCCAATCTCAAGGACATCACCGAACAGATTGAAACGAACCTCACGAGTCTGGAGTATCTACAGACCCTCGACATGTTTTTGTGGAATGCGGTAGCGCCTATTCAGGCGGAATGCCCATCGCTGTTCCACGATTACGTGTCGAAGGTCGTGGCTCGGCAGATCAGAAAACCGGCCACAAAATTCACGTCGTTGACCAAGGAGGAGCGGCTGCTGTTACCTGCTCACCTGTTCAATCTGGTGACTTCAGTCGATCAGAAGCGAGGCCACGAGATCGCGAAATCGATGCACTTGAATCGCGGTCTCATCAGTGGCTTCCTGTTGCTGTTCCAGCGTGCGGTCGCCGGCTACGAGGTCCTGCACTCTCCATTTCAGGAAATGGATCACGAGGAGCGTAAGCGTAAGATCGCCGCGATCGAGAAGGCCGTTTGTCTGCGGCCCGGCGGGACCCTCTATTCGGCGATTCATCAAGTCGAGTATTGGTTCGAGAAGGCGCGTAAGTGGAAGGCCATGATCGTCGAGAAGTTCACGCGCATGGCCCTCAACAACGCACGCGCTACCTACAAGGACTTCAACCACTTCGTGCCTCTGAACGAAGTAGTCCAGATCTACCTCTGGGTGGTGATTCGGGCCATTGATAGATGCGATGCCCGTCAAGGTGTGCTCACCTCGTTTATTCAGAACTGGTTCAAGAGCGGGCGTTCCGAGGTAGGTGATCTAGCTAAGCATCAGACCGACCAGAGCTACGAGCAGATGGTCGAAGAGTCAGGTGACGCTATCTCGGACGTGCTTGGGTTCGCTGATCCGAATGCTGAACGAGACCGAGACTCCCTGATCGAGACGGTCGCGAGCGCGGCCAAGCGGATCGACAAGTTCGGTTACGTGCGGGCGCCGCTGCATCTGCGTGAGGTGGTGAGTAGCGCGAGCCGTCAGATCCTTCTCGAATTTGCGCTGGATGACCAATGACCAGACGATCCCCAAACTATGACCGGACTGCGAGTCTGGAACTCTCGCTCGCGGCCACGAAGTCGCTAGTTTCAGATTACTCGCTGCGCGCCCGGCAGGCCGAGGAAGCATTCGCTCGTCTGGTACACGGACTGGATAAACAAAACTTGTTCGAGTTCGAGGCCGCGATCGGGCGTCACGTGAATGTCCGGGCTCACGAGCGGGCCGTGCACCAGCAAGCTATTTTGCAGGCAACCTTAGTCGCTATCGGTGCAGCGCTCGAAGCGGACGAGGAAAGCAGAAAGCAAATTCTACAACAGGTGTTCAAGGATCTGACGATCTCAGTCCAGCACCTATCGCAGCAACCTACACCCGCTAGTAAATAAGAAGTGTAGGACTTCAACATCCAAACCCTCCCTCTGAAGGATTTCCACGATGGCAACGCGCAAAGGCACCAGCCTTGATGGTGCTAAGGGGTCGACTCGCTCGGACAAAGTGCGAATCACCGATCTCATCAATCTGTACAAGTTCCCCGAGAAGAAGTGGGTGGTCATGCGTCTCAGCGATGGCGAGATGCACAGCTACGCGACCGGCTGGGTCCGAGGCAAGACCAAGGAAGGGAAGCCCATCAAGTTCCCGGTCAACATCCGCTGCTACGATCCCGAAACGCAGGAATTCGATTCGACGATCTACGATCCGTGGTACGAACTGTATCAGTCGGAAAAGGGTGTCGAGCGCGATTCGGCGACGATTCAGTTGGGTCGCAAGTTCTATCTGAACGCGATCTCGCGCCAGTCGCAGAAGCAGAAGCCGAGCACGATTCACAAGCCGACGGCCGGCGAGAAGGAATCAGGCTTCAAGGAAAAGGATTCGGACACGTGGACTCCTTGGGTCCCGGTCGCGCTTCCGCCCTCGGTCATCGACAAGCTGAAGGAACTCAAGGGCTTGAACGTCGTCGAGTCGAAGAAGACCGGCGCGTCGAAGACCTATTCGGTTGCCCACGAACGATTCGGTTGCGACATCCGCATTCTGTACGATTCGTCGAAGCCGCCAGCGCAGCAATATGAAGTCCAGTTGGGCGATCGTCGCCCGCTGACCGACGAGGAGAAGGCCGGCCTCAAGTGGGACACGTCGGGTCTCGCTGAGGAATCGGACGAGAAGTCGGTTAAGGCCGATTTCGAAAGTTGGGCCAAGCGTATGGGCATCGGCTTGAACAAGTCGAAGAAGGCCAAGGGCCGTTCCGAGGACGACGAAGACGACGACTCGTATGACGAAGACGATGACGAGCCGAAGTCGAAGAAATCCAAGGCCTCATCGAAGTCCAAGAAGCGTCCTGAACCTGAGGATGATGAGGACGAGGACGAGGACGAGGACGATGCAGGTCTCGACGACGAGGACGCGGACGACGAGGAAGATACGCCCCCTCCGAAGTCGAAGAAGTCATCCAGTTCGAAATCGAAGGCCAAGTCGAAGCGCGACGAGGACGATGACGAAGAAGACGAAGAAGACGAGGAAGATGATGACCTCGACGAAGATGATGACGAAGAAGACGAGCCCGTGACGAAGGGCAAGTCCAAAGCTTCTGCTTCTGCTTCGGCAAAATCCAAGGCCTCATCGAAATCGAAGAAGCGTCCTGAGCCTGAGGACGAAGAGGATGACGAAGACGAGGATGACGACCTCGACGATGATGAAGATGACGACGAGGAAGAAGATACACCTCCTCCGAAGTCGAAGAAGGCCTCAGGCAAGGCCAGCACCGCCGTGAAGGCCTCATCGAAGTCCAAGAAGCGTCCTGATCCGGACGAGGATGACGACGAAGACGAAGACGAAGACGAGGACGAGGATGACGACCTCGATGACGACGAGGAGGATGAAGAAGACACACCTCCTCCGAAGTCGAAGAAGACTGCTGGGAAGGCCAGCGCTTCGTCGACCAAGAAGCGTAAATAAGTCTCTCGCTCGCACTGCGTAACTCTCTAGGCCCGGCCTGAACCTTTTGGGGTTCTCGTCGGGCCTTTGTTTTCAGGAATTCAAATGCCAAAGAAAAAGGTAGTTGTCGAGGAAGTCGATCAGGGTGGTGACGAGGTGGAAGCCGCGATTGGGGAAGTCACTGGTGTCAATAAAGCGCCGGTGAAATTCAACCTGAACGCGTGGCTGCAAACGACTGTCGAGGAAGTGAGTCGGAAGCAAGGCGTAGACTCAGATCCGATGGAAGATCTGGAGCCTATGAGCACCGGACTCCTCATGCTCGACATCATCTACGGTGGCGGCATCCGTCCCGCCATGTACACGCATGCGGGCGATGAGCAGACGGCAAAGACGACGCTCGCGCTCATCGAGATGGTGCAGGCTATCAACTGCGATGTGCCGCTTATCGCCTTCTGGGATTATGAGGGCTGTTTCATTCGTGAAACGCTACTGAGTTATGGTCGCGGAAAACAAGCAAAGCTCGAAGACCTGTTCGACCTATCCGAGGTGGAAAGCTGGAAGCCCGGAACGTGGCCCGGCCAAGTGCGTACCGACATTGATACGTTTGAGCCCGGTCATCGTCGCGGGGGCACCGCCTGTCGTACGGGGTCGCTCTTCTACAAGGGCAAGAAGCGCATCACGCGAGTGACGTTCAATACGGGCCACCATTTGGAGGGCCATGGCCACAAAATGTACGTGCTGCGCAACGGGCGTGCTGAAGTGGTGACGATGGAAAACCTGCAAGTCGGTGAGCAAGTTCTGATTTCGCGGAAATTCTTTGATGACAATCCTGATGATAACCGCTTGACCAATCTGCGTTACGGATCGGAAGCCGATAATGCTATGGATCGTTCGGTGCGAGGTCGTGCTCCGAAGGGGGAGAATTCACCAACGGCCGCCCTCACCGAGACTGACGTGACCTCGATTCGAACGATGTTGCAGGAAGGTTACGACGATGGGAGTATTGCAGATGTGTTCGGTGTTGGGCCGGGAGCTATCTACAATATTCGCAAAGGCATTTCTTGGAAGCACACCTTGGCGGCGACTATCGAATTCTCTCTGAATGACGAGATTCTTCGCGACTATGAGGTGGCGGCTGTCGTGGGCGTCGAACTGACCGACAAAACGGAACACGTGTTCGACGTTTCATTGCGCGGGGTGGCCAGCGATATGCTGCCTCATTCGATCATCACGAATGGTATCGTCACCCACAATTCGACCAAGAATTCGAAGCCGTACATCAAATCGATTCTGAAGACGATGGGGGCAAAGCTCACGTTCGACGAGGTGTTCGGTAAGCGGGATCATGAGACGGGCAAGTGGCTGACTCATCCGCGCATTCAGTACTACCCGGAAACGGTGGCCGAGAAGTTTTTCGACTGGCTGGCCGAGATCGAGCGCCGGATGCCAGACAAGAAGCTGATCGGCAAGGAGTGGTGGCTGATCTACGAAGACACCAAGATCAATCGGGCGACGCTTGGTGATGCGCACAACCCGAAGATGGCAAAGAAGTACGGTAAGGGCCTATGGGTGCCGGCACCGGATGGCAACCTACAGGCGCTGATTGTCGTCGATTCGTGGGCCGGTATGCTGCCCGCCGACTCGGATGACGCAGAAACAGATCGCTCATTGGCAGGTCAGGCCCGCATGTTCGCCAAGCAATTGCCCCGCATCAAGGGTCGCATGGCCAAAAAGATGATTGCCATGATCGGCATGAATCAGTTGTCGGATATTCCGATGGCTATGTACGGACCGAAGCAGCAGGAAGTCGGGGGCAAGCGTCTGCGCTATTACTCGGATGTTCGGATCTGGAACAAGAAGCGTTCGTCTGGGATGCACTTCGCGTACGAAGGTATGTTCGACAAGGAAGACGGTTTCGAACTCGAACGCTCGGTAACCGGAAGCGGCAAGGACAGCTACCTGTACGTGCAGACGCGCACGGTCAAGAACAAGCTCAGCACGTCGGGCCGCAAGGGTTGGTTCCGCATCTGGGCCGCTGATTCGTCGGGCAACGGGTGCGGATTCGATCCGTTCTATGACACGATGGTCTATTTGCTTGAGACCGGTCAGGTGAGCGGCAATCGCAAAAAGCTCGTGCTCGCCATCGACGGCCAAGAGGTGAAGAAGAACCCGACGTGGATGCAGATGAAGGAATGGGTTCTCGGCACGAAGGAACAGAAGCAGAAGGTTTGCGCGGACCTTGGAATCGCCAAGCCGTTCGACCTGCGCAAGTATTTGTTCAAACAGACCGTCAGCGGTAAGGGCGAAATCATGTACGTGGCGGCCAAGGACGCCAAGAAAAAGGCCGAGGAATAAGACTATGAACGAGGGCAATCCACTTGTGCTCTCGACCGTCGAGGACGAGCAAGCGCACGACGACTTGCTCCTCGCTCTGACGTCGATTGCCACGCCAATGAAAACCCAGTCGAAGGTTGCTCCTGCCCGAACGCCGCCCCCGGCTGGGCCCCGCGTGATCCGGAAGAAAAAGCGTGTGCAAACTCCGCAGGAACGGCGCATCGAGCACGAACTCGCCTCCGAGGGGCGACACAGATCGCGCTTTTTCTTCTCCCCCACCAAATCGTTCGCTGATCAGGTGACGGAGGCACGTGCGGCCTTGGCGCCCGAGCCCCCGATACCCACTGACAATGCCGAAATCGATGAGCGCGTATCTGGCTATATCGATGAGTTGCCACAAGCAATGGAATCGAAGATCACGGCTGTGCGCGAGTTCTTCCTGAACGAGGTGGCGCCCAAAGATTTCGCCATGCAGGCGGCCATCGCCCAATCGATCGAGATCCTGCAAAAGACTTTGAATGCCGGTATCAGTCAGGAATCCCATATGCAATTTAAACGCATGGTGGATCGTGCACGTCTGTACAAAATGGCTGAATTTGTTGTCGGCTACATGGGATTGCCAAAAGCAATGGCCAAGACGCTGGTCCAGAGCATAGAGCCGCAGCGCGAGGTCTTGTTCATGGGAGCTAATCCTGCGGATGATCGACGGCGCCCGGCACAAAAACAGGTGAAGCCAAATGGGCAACAGCAGGAAGATTGATTATCAGGCGGTCAATGATGCGACTGACCGTCTCGCAAAATTCAAAGCCGATCAGTTCTTCCCCGAACTGCTTTCAAACGATCAGTTATCCAAGATCCAAGAAAACCGTATCAAGAAGCAGAAGAAACTGGGCTACGGCAAGGTCAAAGACGTCCGCGAATCCGACTTTATCATTCGTGATGGTGGCTACGATATTGATGGGGACGGCAATTCATTTGCTGTCGACGACTTCGATATCGCACGCTATATGCGTGAAGCCGAAGACATGGATACGGGCACGCTTCACGATCTGAAGATCGATACACGCGATCTGAAGTTGGCCGATAACTTCTACGACTACGCGTTCGAATTCCGGAAGAAGGCGATGCGTGCGGGTCGTGCGCACCCGCCATGGTCTCGGCAGATGTGGGTCGGGGCTATGCTATTCGGCGAAGTCTGCCCGAAGTGCAGCGATCCGGATTGGCTGGACATCAACAATGTCCCGGTCAATTACAAGTCGATCAATATGCCCGAGCACCTGTGTTTTCTCAAGAAAGGCAAGTGCCCGAAGTGTAAGCGCTCCAAATGGGATCTGATCCAGAACCATGGAATGCGCAATTACACCCAATACGCGGGTGTGATCGGTCAGCGGGGTTCTAAATCGAGCCTGACCGCTCTCCTAGCGTCGTACGTGACGCACCGGATCCTCAAATTCCCCTCTCTGGCTTCGCTTTCGACGGCCATGCAGGCCTCTACCGAGTTGACCGGTACATTCGTGTCCCTCACCTACGGTAAGGCCGCTGGCGTCCTCTGGACTCCGTTCAAGCACATCATCGAAGAGGAATGTGACTGGTTCACCGACTACTTCGAGTTGATGGACCACTACAAGGGCAAATACGGCCGAGAACTCTACAAGCTGAACGCTCAGTTCATGAGTTTCTATGATCGTAATCTGCGGATCTATCCGTCGGGTCCTAAATCTCAAACGCTGAGAGGGGATACCAGATGTGTTTCGGGGTCCGAACTAGTTTCAACTGATGTCGGACTGATGCGCATTGACAATCCGAGGCTGCGTGGACAGCGTGTATCGTTGCGTGGTGAATCACATCCGGTCGTGCGTCACCTGATACAAGGCGTTCGTGACATTGTGCGCGTCAAGCTGTCGAATGGTTTCTGGATAGACTGTACGCCGGACCACCTATTCGAAGCGCTGCTGCCCGACTATTCGCGGAAAAACGTACAGGCACAGGATCTCGAAGGGGCCTATCTCACTCTTGAACTGAATGGAAAATTCGGTTCCGGTGATCTATCGGCCTACGCCCCGCCAAAATCTAAGCATTCGTTCCGTTTCGACGCTTTGGCGGCAATTCATCGAGCGAAGACGTTCACGATCCCCGAGCTACGCGAACTTGGAATTCCGACCTCAAAACTTAGTCGACTCCTCGTTGCTATGAAAGCGTCCGGAGACCTGATGCGCCTGAAGCGTCGTCCTGATGGATACATTCCGTTCAGCCTTCGCTTGGACGCAACTTTGCCCTCCCTGATCGGCAAATACGCACGCGGAAAGATTCTGGACAAGCAGGCAGCAACAATTCCGTTGCGCGATTCGTTTGCGCTGGGTTACTTGCTGGGTGCATTTGTGGCCGACGGCTCGTATGCCAACAAACAGGAATTCAGGATCAATGCATTGGATCGGACGCGCATCGAGAATATCCGAAGCCATCTTCTTGAAGTGTTCGGCGTTGAGTACAAAATCCATGAGTACGTTAGTCCAAAATACCAGAAGACTGCATATTACGTCTCGGTCTCGACGGCTAATGTACGATCGTTTTTTGTGTGGTTGGGACTATCCCCGGCGACGGCCCGAAGCAAAACTCTGCCTTGGTCCGTTCTTCAGGGAACACGCGATATGGTGCATGGTTACCTATGTGGCCATCTCGTTAGTGACGGCACGATCGATAGCGGCCTTTTTATGTACTCAACGGTCAGCCGAGATCTTGCCAAGCAATTAATGACGCTGCTGGGTCACTGCCGAATCCATTCGAATTTGTATTACAACGCAAGTACCGATGGCACGTACGATGTATTCGTTGATCCTGCGTTCCATACGCGATTCCGCAAGACCATTGCGTCGAAGTTGACTATCGCCAAAACGAAGCACGGGCGTCGCATCGACTTCGCATCGATTCGCAATACGCGCAAACGTTATCCGACTTTTAACGCGCCCTATTTTCAGCACAAAGATCAGCGCAATATGTTGTACTACGCAAAGCGGGTGATGCAGACCGGAGACGCGCGTTGTGTCCCTCTCGCCGAGTACCCAAGCAAAGTCAAGAAGCTGATGGCGGAGACGGATCGTGATACGGTTTATTTGCGCGTCGAAAGTGTAACGCCGTTGAAGTCGAGTGTACCGGTGTTCGACATTTCGGTAGATTCTGATGAGCATCTGTTCAAACTTGGTCCCGGTGTCGTTACCCACAATTGCTTCGGGGCACTTGACGAGCTTGGCCTCTTCCCGCTGCCTTCGGGAGATGATCAGGAAGATGAGACGAGCGAGCGGGCAAACGCCGATGAGGCGCACAAGTCGCTGTTCAACTCATTGGGTACGGCGTCTGCCATTTACGAGAACCTTCTCAGGGAAGGGTATCAGACGGCGCCGCCCCCGATTCTGTTCAACGTGAGTTCACCGTACTCGATTCGCGACAAGATGATGCGACTGCTCCGGCAGTCCAAGACCGAAGCGGGTCGTTCGATCTTGGGTGTCCAGCTCGCGACGTGGGAAATGAACCCGACGTTCACGCGTCAATCGCAATTCATTGTCGACGCCTACAACGCCAATTATGAAAAAGCGGAACGGGACTTTGGAGCCAACCCCCCGACGGTTCACTCGCGTTTCGTTCCCGTCGACGCCTATAAGAGTGGCGTATTCGTCGGCGGCAAAAACAGCCACCAGTTCGTCTATCAATACGATCAGGCCAAGGAAGTGTACGGCAAGATCGAAATCGTTCGAAACTGGAACGGCTACCCTTCAATCATCACGATCGATGCCGGGCACACCAATAACTCATTTTGTATTGTCGGCGGCCACTACAACTTCGAGACGGGAAAGACTCACGCAACGACTCTGCTTGAGTGTATGCCGACCGAAGGGCGTTCGGTCAACTTCAACCTACTGTACGAGAACGTGATCCTAAAGTTGGCCAAGGATCTCAACGCGGTAGGGCTCGGCGCCGATCAATGGCAGGGTATCGATTTGCTCTATCGGATCAAGGCTGATATGGGTCTGAATCCGTTGAAGAAGCCGCGCTGCCTGCCCAAGCAGTACAGCCCGAAACGGAAGGATTTCGATAACACCGTTGAGATGATGCGTTCGGGTAACTTGATTCTGCCTACCGTATCGGACAAGGATCGAGACTGGATTCTCGATGGCAACATCGATAATTTCCGGACCGACATGATGGGAAAGCCAGTTCAGCATCTGATGCTTCAAATGAGCACCGTGATGGACGCGGGCGAAGGACGGGCGCCGACCAAAGGCGAGAAGATGACGGACGATATGTTTCGCGCGCTCGTTCTGTTCGTTGCCACCGTGCATCATCCTAAAGTCCTCGAACGCTTGGAAGAAGCTCGCAAATTCAGCTACTCCGGTGACCGGGTTCGAATGCCTATGGGTGCCGTGGCGGGTCGCTCGGGTGGCACGTTTGGCGCAATGAATAGTCGTCGCTAGTTTCAGACATGGGGGCTCCCAATTTGATCGTGTTCAAACGGAAGTCCCCGTATCAAAAATGCCGAGCAAACTTACCGATCAGCAGTACAAGGAATTTCTCCGGGAGAAATTTCCAACACTCCAGAGCCTAGAACCCTACACGGGATCTTTGAGTAAACTGGATCATCGATGCAAACTCCATGGGAATACATTTCGGACATCCTACAACAATCTAAAGATCCAAGCCTCTAAGAAGGGCGGTTCCCTTTGCCCCCAATGCGCTGCCGAACGCACACCCGCTCCAGCGAAGAACGGCTACGTTACGACACTCGTCTCACAAGAGGAAGCTCAGCATCGTCTGGACGCGAAATTTGGAGTCGACCGCGTGCGTATCGTCGGGCGCTACGCGGGTGTATCGAAAGAAGTAGAGCTTCTGTGTACCTGCGGACGCCGTCAACTAAATTCCATTTCAAAGTTACTGGCATTGACCTATCCCTGTGATTGCACTCGGACACCCGCGATGATTCCATTCAAGCAGCTGCAAAAGAAAGAAAACGAATTCATCGAGTTTCTGTACACGAAGATGTTTTTCACCGCATCGCAGATCGCAGACTTGACTGGTGTGAAGGTCGCAACGGTTATCACATCATTGAAAGCGGGTGGCACATACAGACCGAGAAATACCAGCCAAGCTTTGCGGCGCCGTCGTCGTGACAGCCATAGCGGCCAAAGTGATTTCCTGTCGTACCAACGTCAGGCGAGATTACTGACCACCTATATCTATAACACGTACTCCGCGCAACTGGACCCGAAGCGAATCCGAGACACAGACTATCATTTGGATCATATGTTTAGTATCCATGACGGTTATCGTGCCTACGAAAAACCTGTTCCGCTTTCCCTGCTGTGTCATCCTGCCAACCTCAAGATTGTTTCGGCATCAGCCAACCTCAAGAAGAACAAAAGAAGTAAGTTCAAGATTCAGCAGTTGCGCAAGTTCGTGGCCGAGTTTGAATCCAAGCACGGAGTCGTGGAATTTCCCGAGGCACTTCGCCTAGAATTCGACCGCGAGCAGAGAGTCCATGACGGTGGCCTGCGCGTATTGGCTTGCGACCCGGGGACCAGTAATTTTGGCGTCTTCGGGGGTGTTCTTTTCGGTTCGGACTCTCTCCTAGGATGCAAGGCACTTGTCTCGAAGATGGTCGAGAACACAATCCGAAAATTGGATGACTCGTTCCATGAACAAGTCGTAGCGTTCGTGTCCGAGATGCGTGAACTTATCGAGAGAGTTCGCCCTCACGTGGTAGTCATCGAGCGTTTTCAAACGCGTGGATTGAAAGGCACTACGATCGAATTGATCAATGTAATGCTCGGCGCACTTGCGGGTCTACTGAAAAGCATCGAGGACGAGACCGGAGTTCAGATCTTACTCAAGATTGTCACCGCATCTCAGTGGAAAAACGCGCTCAATAAAGCCTTCCGTATTGAGGCCCTGTACGAGCACTTTCCGGCATCTCAACTTCATCGTCTGGATGCCTGCTTGATGGCGTTCTATGCATTTCCGGATAAGCGGGTCTATCACAGTTTGGATGCGAAAAAACTGAGTGCCATTGTCAATTTCATCCAAAGAACCCGTAGATAGGTCACTTGCGGTTAATTCAAGGAAGAACAGATCATGACAAAGAGAGAATTCAAGATGCCCGCAGCGTTCACGGGTGCCAGTGCAACCGTTAGCGAGGCCAAGTCAAAGATTGCGGCATCGGCCAACAAGGTAGTGGCCCGTATCGATATGGGCAGCGAGATCGCCGGCGCAGGCCTTTGTCCCGAATGCCGACGTCCCATGGAACTCAGCAACGCGAACGGGATTCCGGTCCTGACCTGCGATGTGCATCGCATCGCTTTGCCGTGTCCAAATCAAGAACAAGGCTCGTCGGCGGAGCACATCATTCCGATTTGAGTGCCATGGAAAAGAAACCGAAGAAGCGGCCAGCCGTCGTCGATGAGGGATTCGATCTGACTGATGGCACGCCACCGCCCAAAAAGAAAAAGAAGATCGCCACCGACAAGCCGGCGAAAACATCGGTCGCGCTTGTCGATGATGATCTTCGCGCAGTTCGCAAGAAGCCGAAGCAACGCGTCCCCGAACTTACCGAGGACGGGAAGAAAAAGATCTCGAAGATTTCGGCCACCAAGCTCAACTCAATTCTTGGTGACGACGCGGAACTGCTTCAACAGATGCTCGAATCAGGTGACAACGACAGCGCGATGTCGATCCTGAACAAGCGTCTGATCCAAACGTCGATTGATCTGATCGCCGAGGTCGAGACCGGCATCCGTGAATCGAATGGCCGCTACGGTGTGCACTCGTACAACGGGCTGGTTCAATCGATCCGCGAACTGATGATCGATCTTCAGGCGACGCAGGACAGAGGTGCAATGGGGGTCTCCCTTGTCGAGAACGTGATCCGGCCGGCCATGCTCGATATCGGCATGTTCCTGATGCAGGAATACGTGGCAGTCGCCAATGAGATGAAGCTTCTGATCGAGCCCGAGGTGTACCAAAAATTCCGTGCCGTGCAGAAAGACAGTCAGGCACGAGTTGGGGCCGCCGTTCAGGAGCAGTACGGAAAGATTCGCGACCAGTCAATTCAGTTCCTGCAACGATGACAGCCGATCAGATCAAGAATGCGATCGTCACCTATTTCGGTCGCAAGCTTTACGCCGTTGCTGCGGAAATTGGTTGCGACGCGTGGGGCAAGATGCGGGCGGACGTCATGGCCATCAACACAAGAGGCGAGGTCATCATCGTCGAAGTCAAGTCGAGCTACGCGGACTTTCGATCCGATAAGAAATGGTGGAACTACGCGGATTACTCGAACAAGCTTTACTTCGCGGTGTCGGCCGAACTCCATGCAAAAATCCATGACCTGATTCCTACGGGCATCGGGATCTTTATCGTCGACGAGGCCGGACACGCTCGTGTCGTTCAGTCCGCTAAGCGAAAGAATCTCGACCGCGACCTAGTCTTGGCCCAATCGATTCGAATGAACTTCCGCCACTCCGAATACCAGAGATACAAGAGAAAGAGCCATGCAAAGTAAGAAACGCATTCTCGGCGTGAGCGGGGGTCGAATCAATTTCGCACCCGATGACGAGGGGTCATCAGTCATCGCTCGCGCCCAGCCGCGCCAGATGGTAACAGCTAATGCTGGATTCGCCGGCGGTACGGCGTCGAATTCGCTGTCAGTCAACGGCTTCTGGCAGTCTAATTACCAGTACTACATGACGGGGATTATCCCGGCAGATCCTCACCTGATCGACACCAGCACACTCGCGCTTTTCTATCGCGACATGTACTTGTTCGATAACACGGGTGGCTCGGCCGTCGACATCCTGTCCCACTTCGGATTTTCCGATTTCGAACTTCGAGGTCTCGAAGAAAAGGAACTGCACCCCTACCAAGAGGCGTGCGACCGTCTGTCGATTCAGCAGATGCTGCCCACAATCTCGGTCGCCCACCTGACCGACGGTTTCTTCTGCGGTAGCCTCGTTTTCGATCCGCGCAACAAGCAATTCATGGACACGTTGATCCACGATGCGCTATCGACAGCTGTTATTCCAAGTCCGTTCTGGAACGTGGATCCGACGATCAATGTGCGCGTGGGCCAATCGACCCAGCAGTTCATGCATGACACGAGCGAATACGCTCGCATGTACATGGACAGCATGCCCAGACAATTCATCGAGATGTTGAAGAGCGGGGCCTTCACACTCGATCCAGTGACCACGCTGTTTGTTCCGCGCCGGTCGACCACAGATCGCGCCTACACGTCATACCTGCATCGGCTGCTCCCGATGTATTTGATCGAGAAGGTGCTGTTTCGTGGCACGCTCGTCGAGGCCCAGCGCCGTCAGCGGGCAATGACGCACATTACAGCCGGCGATGACGTTTGGACGCCGACCGGCGAAGAACTCCACGCATTGGTCGCCCAGTTCCAGCAAGCTGAGTTCGATCCGCTGGGTGGCTGGGTATCCACGCGTAATGCTGTGCAGGCCGTTGATCTGCGTCCGGGTGGCGATTTCTGGAAGTGGACCGACATGGCGGACGTTCTCGTCCCCTACAAGCTGCGTGCACTCGGCATCAGCGAATCGTTTATGAGCGGGGAATCCTCGTACGCGGCGGCCGAAAGTGCGTATTCGACATTCCTTGAGACGATCAACGCTTATCGCGAGCAGATGACGCATCGCGTGTTCTATCAGAAGCTGTTCCCGTTGGTTGCCGTCGTCAACAATATGTACAAGGACCCTTCGAAGGGTGCGAAGAACAATCGCATTATCGAGTTCCTGTTCAACAATGCGAATCGTGCCAACCTGAAGATGCCCCAGATCCACTGGCACAAGGATCTGGAAGCCAAGGGCGAGGAGAACATGATGGAACTCCTCGAAATGGCCTCCGATAAGGGCGTTCCAATCCCTCTCAAGATGTGGATGGCGGCCGCCAAGATCGACCCTGAAGGTCTGGTCAGAGATCTTGAGGAGGATCGTCAGTTGCGCGCTCGTCTCGAACAATACACGGGCAAGGATACTTCGCACGAAGGCGAAGAGCACATGGGACCCGAGATGCACAGTGATCAACGCGATCAGGAACGTGAGATCGACGGCCCGCAGGACCCAGAATTCGCGTCTCTCTTCGATCGCACGAACACACAGATGCCGTCGGCTTCGTTCAAGTCCGGAATGGGCGGCTATCGTAAGCCACTGCTCGATCGCGATTTTGGCGATTCGGGCGATTCGTGGACGCTGACCAAAACAGGGCGTATCAAGCACAACCCGAACCCGGTGAACGCGCGCATCAAGCACAACAACATGATCTACAAGATCTCGAAAGAGGCAACGCAGGATCCAAATTATCGCGAGAAATTGAAGCGTGCGAATGAGGATAAACTCGGGGCCGCGACACTGCGTGGTGTGGTTCCCAAGGCTTTCGGTTAAGGTCCGCCATGTACAGTTTCTTGATTTCATCTGAGATCAGGGCGCAGGCGTCCGGGGAGGCCGACGATTACGACTGGATGACGTATAGTCGCCGCCCGACCCTGCGTGTCAACGCTAACCTGAGTCTCGAAAGTGGCTCGCGCTTCGGTGTTCGCCCATGTGCCGAAGATCCGGAATCGATAAGACTTGTGATCCACGGAAACATGGACAGGGTCTTTACCATCAGCATGGAGACAGCGGCCAAGATCGCCAAGGGAGTGATACATGAAAGACGCAAACACCGGTAAGCCACGAATTAAATATTTCGGGGTAGTTTTTGACGACTATACGCCGGCCGTCGAAGGTCAGATGCTTCGTGATTGTCTGGCGATGCAACACGTCGCGCGTCACTCACACAACGAACTGGTGATCGTGAGTGCTCGACCAGAACCCGAACGAATGCTGGCCGCACTGGGGCTCACGCTGTTGGGCCAGCACCCGCACTGTCGAGACTGGATCTCTTACAGGACGGGCGAAGAATGGCCGCAGGAACCACAGGACGCACGCAATCTGATTCTCCGTGACCTCTACGTTCCTATCAAAGGCGATACGATGCAGGTCCTCAACGATGGCCAGAACAACGGCTACTACCTTCCGCCTTCGCTCCGCAGGGCCGCGTAGCAGGAATGCTATGTGATAAGGTTTTGAATTGCTGGAAACCCCTTAGAGTCGGTCAGGCTACAGCGTGGGCATGAAATAGAGCCGAGCGCGAATGCGAAAAACAGATCGAATTGGGCAATCAGCCGCCAAGCCCCGAACAGGGGAAGGTTCAACGACTAGCCGTAAGGCGTAGGGGCAAGCGCCCCGAAGTGGAACCCGTCCAGACCGGACGAAGATATAGTCTGATCTTCGGCGAGAGTCGAAGCTGCGAAAGCGCACACGAATTCGCGACGCGTGTGGAACACGAATGCAAGGAAGACTGAGCCCGGATACGCTATCGCTTCTGCGACCTGCTCCGAACGGTTATTCATTCCCAGACCCCAGCCTCTTCATCATCTGGGGCACCTAATTCCAACACTACTGCCTCCAATTTCATCGTATCGATCTCGAACGGGGACGTACGGTCTGGGCCGCCGGTCGGCACAGAACTTAGGAAAGGGTGCCGTACGATCCCGACTCAGGGGCGACGGCGCCCGGGGCCTTCGAGTGCCCTGCGTCGCCCCTTCTTTTTGCCCTATCGGATGACAGTCGATAGAGGTTCAAGCTTCTGTCGTTCAAAGGGCGCCACCAATCAAGGTCGCGTACCATGGGTTTCCTCACAGACGCAGTTAGTAATGCCGAGCAGCAAGTGATCACCAACACGAAAGGACAGATTAATTCTATTCAATCGGGTATCACGGGCGCTATCGCCAACGCAAAAAATTCAGTGACCTCGGCAGTTGTCGGGGCCGCCAACAACGCGGTTAAAAACGCCGCAGGTTCGATCGTCGGAGCCGCCGGAGATCTACTCACAGGCAATGTCGGCGCGGCCGTCACAGCCCTCACCAATGCGCCCGGCGCCGTGCTTCAGGGCATCAGTCAGGGACTGGGCGGTTTTGCCTCGGTCCTCGGGCTCAATACTCCGGGAACTTCACAGTTCTCGACAGACGGCGGTATTTCACCGGGCAATTCGCTGGCCGGGGCCTCGGCTCGTCCGGATCCGCTGCTTTCATTCACGTGGTATGCGCAGATGCCGGTCATCAATTCCGGGTCTACGCAGTCGCTCGCCGGTTCATTGGCAGGCTCCGCTACTTCGGGCTTGGCCCAAGCTGCGCTCGGCCCCCTTGGCAATGCACTCGGTAGCGCACTCGGTGGCGCAATTGCGACGACGGCCAGCGCGCAGCTACCGTGGTATTACGTCGAAGAGGCACAGTGCCCATTCCGTACCTACGAAACGGCAACGATTTTTCGCGAGGGACGCGATCGAAAGTACCCGTCGAAGTACAACGTCGACAATCTGCGACTCGGTATCTACGCGGATGTGCAGAATCAGGCGCTGACCTATCTTCAGGCGTGGAATAACAACATCATCACCCCGTTTTCGTCGTCGACGGCCAACACGTCGGCCGGCGGATACGGACGCCCATCCGATTACAAGAAATCGATCTTCATCTACTTGTTGGATGCGCAGAACAACACATTGACCACACTCGAATACACCGAGTGCTGGCCAGTATCGATCGATCAGTACGGAATGGATAGCGCATCGTCGACGCGGATCGTCAACCAAGTGAACTTCTCGGTGGGTGACGTGTTCGTCAACGTGTTGTCCCTGAGCACCAACATCACATCCTCGATTCTTGGCAGTCTGGGGTCCGGTGTCTTGGGCACGGCCATTAACAGTATCGGTTCAAACATTATAAGTACGGGCTCAAGCCTGCTGTCGCGTGGGGCCTCGGCTATTTCGAGCGCAGCCTCTTCCATCTTCTAACTCTTTCCTATCATGAGCGAAAATCGCACTTCATTCGTCGAGTGGCCGCCCGAAAAGAAGGCCGCCCTCGAAGCTGCGCAGCAAAACCGCGTGCAGTCGACGGCCCACTTCTACAAGCAGCCCGGACAGTCTGCTCAGCCCGCTCCGCAGACACCGCAGGTCAATGTGCCCGGTATGGGCCGTATGCCCGTCATGCAGCCTCACGCCGGGGACATCCAACGTGCGCCACAGCCCGTGCGCCCCCTCGCTGATCCACGCCTGCTCGATATGCTGAACGTGGGCGCCACCGAACTTCAGGCTCCGCCTGTACAGACGCAACCTACGATGGCCGACGTACAGCAACGCGTCAGCACGCACACGCTTCCGATAGTTGAAGCAGGCGAAGCCGAGATGCAGCAATATGTCGCACAGGTGGCTAACCCGGTGCCTGGTTTCGTTCGCGAGGTCTCGGACGGCGAGTACTCGGCGGTTGCGCTGCCTTCGAACTTTGGTTTCTACGAGTTCAAGGACCTGTACGTCAAGCCGTTCACGGTCCGCCATCTGGCGAAGCTTCAGAAGGCTCACCGGGAGGCCTCGCTGCTGCCCGTAGTCGAAGCCCTGTCGTCGGTCATGTACACGTCGGATCCGCGTTTTGCAGGCCACGCCATGGCCTTCTATCTGACGCTGCCTGACTTCTACTTTGTGCTCTACTGGCTGCGAATGAATTCATTCGCTAAAAGCAATTACGTGCACAACACTGTCTGTACAGACGAGAAGCATCGTCAGCGTGTCGTGGACTTCAAGAATCTGGACAAGTACGCTGCTGAAGTTCAGTCAGGCCGTATGGATGCCGCAGATTTCGAGGCCTTGCGCGCGCAGGCGCTGCCCGAAGAGTCCCTGAAGATCTCGCAGATCGTGACGGCGACGGACCTGAAGGTCAATCATCTGGAAACTATTCCTGACTCGGAGATCTATCGATTTGAGGACGAGGATCGACTGGTTTTCCGGCCCCCGACGATGCGCGACACGCTCGAATTCGCAGAGCATCCGAAGATGGCGGACACGAATGAACGCGAAGAGTTTTCGTTCTTGGCCCAAATCGCGGTCCACATCGGGCACCGCGATCCAAGCATCAAGCTATCGCTCGATCAGAAGATCGGAATCATCGAGAATCTGACGCCGGATCAGGCGAATTTGGTGAAGGCCTACGAGAAGCAAGTGCGTTCGTACGGCGTCGAAGAAAAAGTGCGGGTTCAATGCAAGGAGTGTGGCGCTGCACGGGTGAGTAAGCTCACTCTTGCAGCGCACTCGTTTTTACCCCTTGAACAGCAGTAAGGACACTATGGATCGGGAAGTTCTGATCGCATCGGAATTCGGTTTTCAAGTCGATCCAGACACACCGATCTTCAAGTTCCAACAGTTGTCTGAGGCCGCGCAGGAACGACGTAACAAGCGAATAGACGCTGCTGAAAAAGGCCTCGTCTTCGTAGGATAGGAAAAGGAAAACCATGGCCGATTTCAATTCATCACAAGCCAAGTCCAAATGGCAATCGCTTCAGAATTCGGCAGGTGCGTCGCTCTCGGCCGTGGTCCAAGGGCGCGCTCAGTCGTCCGACTTTTCACGTATTTCGACAGTCCTGAACGGCCTCAACGGACTGGCCGCACAGGTCTTCAGCCAAGCCGTTTCGGCTGCGGATCAGCAGGCCAAGAAGTTTGAGGCCCAGTACAAGAAAGCAGGTACCGGGGGCACAGGTGGTGGCGACAACCTGACCGCCTACGAGAAGGCACTCAACGATGCGCTGTCGACGATTGCTCCAGACATTGTCTCCAGCCTGAAGGAAATCATCGAGATGTCGGCCCTCGAATCCAACGAGGACCTGACGCGCGAGATGGGTGGACGGTTCGCTGACCTTCAGCAGATGTTGCCGCCGAAGGATCTACCAACAGTCAACGATTTGTTGGCCGCCAATGAATTGCTGGTCGAACAGTTGGCCACTTCGATCAAGAAGGACGAGGACGTCGCGTGGGAGAAACGGGGCGACGGACTGGCCGCAAAGGTTCTGTCTGGATTCAAGAGCCTGATCGAACAGATGGCTGCGCACGGCTCCCCTGCACGCGGGAACAGCAGCCGTTCGTTCGGTTTGCCGGCGCTGCCCTCGCCCTCGCATCACGACGTTATCGACATGGAGCCCAACGTGGCCGAGCACGCGCTCGCGCTCGTGGGTGGGGGCGGCGGGCATGCAGTCACGGACGTCATGGGGTCCAGTGAGCACGGAGCGTCGACTGCGGTAAGTAGCGCTTCGCTGTCACAAGGCAAGGACGGCCCGACGATTTCTATGTCACCGGCGGCCGAGAAGACGATTCAACAGGCAGCAACCGATCAAACAAATCTGTACTCGAAACTTCTGGATTTTCTTCAAGGTGGCCAGAAGGAAAGCAAAGAGAACGAGGAAGAGGACGAAGAGAAGAAGGCCGATACGTGGTGGCGTTCGTTCAAGAACTGGTCGAAAGACAAGTCGGACAAGGTCAAGGATTTTGGCAAAGACAACATGGGCTGGTTGGGCGCGCTCGGCTCAGGACTTGCCCTCGCCATGTTGAACCCGCAGATCTTCAAATACTTCGGCGATCAGATCGAGAAATACCTCACGTGGGACAATCTGAAAAGCGCGGTCAGCACCGCGTGGGACTGGGTTGCCAAGCAGGGCAAAGACGTCATCGACTGGGTGCTGGAGAAGCTGCATATCGGCGGTGGTTCGACGTCCAAGGCCGAGCTTTCTAAGGGTAGTCAAGCGCAGGTCAATGCTATGACGCCATCGGCCGAACTTGGTGGCCTGGGCGGCCCGCAGACAAAGGCCGCCTACATCATGAAGATGGAGACCAAACCGGGCGACCCAAACAGTCTGAGTGCGCGTGGCAAGCAATTATTGGCCGCAGCGGACCCGGAGACGAAGAAGGCCTTCGAGGCCATGAAGTACGACAACGAATCTGGAGTCCAGCGTGTCGGCCGAGGCCTCAGTGAAGCGGGGACTTCGATTCGCAACTTCTTCGGTGGCTCATCGAATGCGACGCCAGCGGACGCATCTGCGGGGCGTTCGTCCATCACACCGACGAGCACGCCGGCGGTCGGAACGACAGCCGTTGATGCAACGAATGTGGCAATGAAGCCTGGTATCGCAACCACGCCACCCGGAGTCGCGCCGGCAGGTGATGCACCCGCAGGCACTGGTGATCAACGTCCGATCAAGGGCGCACCTCAAATGGGCTCCTCCTCGTTCGGGTTCCATACCGGAATCTCGGATTCGCTCATGATGATGAACACGCCTTACTTCTCAGGATAAGCAGATGACAACTCTGGCGGATGCGGCGGCCTTTGTGCCGCCGAAGGAGTCAGAGCCAGAGGACAACCTTTTGAGTCAGGGTGTCAATCTGGCTCGGATGGGCCTGCACGAACTGCTCGAAATCATGGTCGTGCCCAGCGCCGAAGATCAGCAGACGCTGGAATTCACATTCGAAGGGATCGGTGAATACTTCGGCAAACGGAAAGAGGACAAGGCCTTTCTCGAAGTCGTCGGCGAAGTTACCAAAGAAGAAGACGAAGAGCAGGACGAAGAACTTGAAGAAGCGGAACACCAGAAGAAAAAGGGTGCTTCCGTTATGGGGCGGATCGCCAAATGGCTCTTTCAAAAGGTCATTAAGTGGGGATTCAAGCAGGTTATTAAGTTGGCGTTGCGTGCCGTGCGCTGGATCATCAAGGAAGTAGTGGTCCGAGCCGTCGAAATGGTCATCGATTTTCTTGTCCGGCCCGTCTTGACTGGCGTGCTCGAATTCATCGGCGTGAACCCGGAACTATGGCCGTTCGTTGCCATCTTTGGCGGCGTGGCCGCGCTCGCTTATCTTGCGTGGGACAAGTTGTTTAAGGGCTCAGCTCAGGTTCCCGAGGCAGTGGCTACACCGACGTCGCACGCGGCTTCTGCTGCTGTTGCATCGTCAACTGCGGCACCTGTTCCGGCCGGAACAGTGGTAGCGCAGGCCAGCCGCGCCATTGCAGCGCCTGCTATCGCTGCGGGTGCCGTGGCGGCCGCCGGCGCGCCATCTTCGTTGGAGGCCTTGATTTCGCGCGGTGAAGGTAATTACAACAGCGTGAACTTGGGCGCTGCGCACGGGTACAAGGCAACAACAATGAACCTCGAAGGGATGTCGGTCGCTGATATCCAGAGAGGCCAAAAGAATCACGACTTCAACGCCGTGGGTCGGTACCAGATCATCGGCTCAACACTCGACGCTGCGGTCAAGGCCCTTAAGCTGACGGGTTTTGAAAAGTTCGATCGGACACTGCAAGACAGGATCTTCAACGAATACCTGATCGGGCAGAAGCGCCACGCGATTGCGGACTACATCAGCGGGAAATCGAACGACATCAATGCAGCGATCTTGGCCGCCTCGCAGGAGTGGGCGTCAGTTGCAGCACCCGCGGGTGCCAAGCTGCAAAACGGCTCGATTGGTGATGGTCTCGTGTCCTATTACGCTGGCGTGGCCAATAACAAGGCGAGTATCAGCGCGGCCGAGATGGCCAAGACGCTCAATGAGGAGCGGGCCGGACAGGCGTCTACAACGCAGCTAAGCAACACGCCCGCACAGATGAGGCCCGGCGTGGCCACAAGCGCCACCTCGGCCACTGGATCCCAATTGGGTCAGCCTGTTCAGCAAGCGTCGACGATGACGCAGCCTACACCACAGAAGACTGTCATCAAAGATAAAAACGGCAATCTGATCGCCGTCAACGCATGAGAACGACATGTCAAATACCAGTTATCAAGTCGTCGTCCAGCAGTCGACGACGGGCATCTCGGTCACGGCCCCGATGCCAGACTCATTCAACTTCGATGTGGGCGCCTCCTACGAGCAGATGCTTCCGCAGGGATTTTTCAGCAACCGGGTATTAAATATCGCGGCTGCGGCCGCTGGCACCCGTCTGGCTGTTCAGGCTTTCACCGCACAACTGTGGGCAGGTAACACAGACACACTGCTTTCCGTTGAACTCCACTTCCACACAGAAAGCGATCCGATTGCTGACGTGCGTACACCGATTGTCAATCTGCTGAAGCTAACGATGCCCTCGATCTCCGGGAACACGGGCTTCCTCAGCAGCCCGGGACCCTCGATCGATTGGTCGATCGCCGGGCAGGCTGTCGGGTCTGCTCTTTCGCAGGGGGCCAGCGCGATCGGAGGTGTACTTGGCAGTGTCGGAAGCGGAGTTGTGACCGCAATATCGAACGCTCTCGGCACCTCGTCGTCTCCGGGCTCGATGACCGATTCAAACACACAGGTTTCGGACGGGGCCAACAACACGGTGGCCAAGGCACTTCAACAAAACCCATCGATCGGTACCGCTGCTTATTGGAAATCGCGGGTCAAGAATCAGATCTCGATCAAGGTCGGCAACTACCTGATGTTTGATTCGGTGGTGGTCACCAACGTGAGTGTCACCTTCGCTTCGAATTTCGATGCACAGACGGGACTCCCACACGATGTTCGAGTGGCGGTCACGTTCAAGCCACTGTTCATGCTGACCCAGCAAGATCTGGATACCCTGTTTGTGAACCCAAGTTCGAACACGACGCCGTCGGGCAATAACTTCGGCTTCACGATTCCGGGAACGCAGACCCCTATCACGGCCTCGAATTTCGGCCAAGGCATTTGAATCTGAGGTGAGGCCATGCCCTTTGACGGCTATTCGGGAGACTTCAATTGGAGTCTCTATACCCCGATCGACAGTACCGGAGACAACTTCGATATTTTCCGATCGGCCTACAAGAACATTCGATTCTCAGTCCAGCCTACTTCTGTTTATCAGTTGACGGCGAGTGATATGGCGAACCTGCCGGGGCTGGCCTATCGCTTCTATGGCGACACCTCGCTCTGGCGTGCGTTGCTGTCCTACAACGGGATCACGGACCCGATATCAGAAGTCGCGATCGGAATCACGATTCAAATCCCGGCGAAAAACGACCTCGTAGGTCAGCTATCAAAGAATCAGAACAGCACCAGCCAGTCGATTACGATTTGAGGTCACTATGGGCTATTCGGTCCAAGGCAAATTGGAAGTATCGATATTCATCAACGACGTCGAGTTCCCTCTCGATACGATGAATACGCTGAACTTCATGAAGATCACATGGTGGACGCGCGGAATTCTCCCCATGTGCCATTTTGGTATCTTCGACGCGCGTCACTCGCTCGACAAAATCGAACTCCAAGACGGTATTCCGCTGCGTATCGTCATCAAGCCGCTGGGCGCCAAATCAGTCGTCTACAACTTCCGCAAATTCGACCACAAGAAGAACTTTAACGGAACTGGGTTCGAGTACGAGGTGGACGGCTATCTGGACTTTCCGCTCTATTGGTCGGGGACGTCGTCGGCCGGTATTCGAGGGACGTCGTCGGATGCCTTGTCGCAGATCGCTAGCCAGTGTGGCCTGTCTTACACAGGAACGTCGACGAACGATTCGCAACTCTGGATTCCACGTAACCGGACCTTCGGTGAGTTCGCCAACGAGATCAAACGGCGCGGCTACGCGACGGCGAATTCGTACATGGAACTGGGCGTCAATCCAGACGGTACGATGAAGTATGTGGATGTGCAGAACTTGCCGGCGCCGACGGTCACGGTCGTGCTCGGGCAGTATTTGCAAGGAGCTATCACGGCAGCTGACTACACACCGCATGCGGCTTCCGGACTTCCCAACAAAATGACCGGGTACCAGAACACGCGCTACGACCAGTCGATCGTAGGCACCGCGTTGTCGACTGCGAACTCATCAATCACGTTCACACCTGATTCGAAATCGCCGCTGTTTAACACAGTTGTTCAAAAGGCGGTGGCGCGTGGCTACCAATCTTATGGTGGTCTCGACGTGGGCAACGTGCATGAGAACTACGAGGCTGCGATTTACCAAAATCGACGGCTGGCCAATACGTACAGCCTGAGTGTCGAATTCACGATTCAGACGCCAACTGCCCTCAAGCTCTTCGACACGTTCACGTTTTCCGTCGATCAGGAAGTGAATAAGCAGGACGCAGCCTATGCCGGGACCTATATCGTGGCCGGCAAGGTGCTGGCCATCACAGGTGCCCAATATGCCGAGAAAATTCTCGGTGTCCGGCAGGGCGTGAACACCGCATACACATCGGGCTGATCATGAGCGGATTTGGAACCATCAATGACTCGGTGAACCACGCCGAGGATTACTCACAGGGCTATTACGCAGCAACGGTTGTCGCCAATACAGATTCACTTGGTATCGCACGTGTGCAAGCCAATGCACCGGGCCTTTACGATTCGCACGCGGGTGAAGTGCCGTACATCGGAGCCATCAAGGATTCGCCGTTTGGTTTCGGCTCGGGCCAGAATGGTCCGTACGGCGTGTATGGATTTCCGCAGATCGGTTCGACCATCATGGTCGAACTCCAGAACGGTGACGAACACAAGCCGTTGTATCAGACGCTGCTGACCGCTGCCTCCGCACACCCGTGGTTCAACGTGGCGAGCCGCTGGGGCTATGTCGATCCTGTGGGGAACTCACTTCAGGTCGACATGACGGCCGGCACTTGGACATGGACGCATCAGAGTGGAGATTCTGTCGTCTATGACGGTAGCGGTAATGTCGTGCGAATCATTAAGGGCAACGAGACGGATACGATCTCTGGAAACGTTACCCAAACGATCTCGGGTTCCGAGGAGCACAACATCAGTGGGGGCCTGACTTTTCAGGTCACGGGGGCGGCCAATATCCAATGTGGTTCGTTCACGTTGAATTCATCTGGGACTGCCTCTTACACGGCGAGTGTGCACCAATTCCACGGACCTATTGTTGCTTCGTCGACGGTCAGCGCCGGCGGGGACATCACTGACTTGGTGTCCTCAAGCAACACTCAAACGATGGGTGATATGCGGAATGCCTACAACATCCACGATCACAACGTGACGAACGTGCAGGGCGGTAATGACACCGTGGTCAGTCAGCCGCCGGTCCCACAGGTCTAGTCGCGAATTTCATAGCAACCAATAAGTCAGGATCGCGCCATGCCAGCGGTATCGAATTATCAAACGTCGCTCGACAACGCGACTTGGATTGACGTGAATGCTCTGTTCACGATCAACGGTCTGCCTGATCGCCTACCCGATGAACTGGCAGTCCAGAACTCGCTCTATTCGATTTTCAACTGCCCCATCGGGGCACGTTCGCGGATCTTTCAGCCTGAGTACGGCGCGCTCTGGATCCAGTTCCTTCAGGAACCGCTGGATCAAACGACAGCCGACAAGATGCAGATCGCGCTGATTCAGGCGGTTGCTCGTTGGGAGCCCCGGATCACGATCGACTTCACGAATTCGTTCGTTACTCCGGATACCTCGATTCAGGGCTATCAGGTTCGTATCAGTTACGCACTCAATATCTCGGGCAAGAAATCGTCCGTCCAATTCTCAGTCCAGAGTTAAGTTGTTGATTTAACGATCCACAATTTTAATGGGTCGTTAACTTCAGCACTCAAATCATGGACCCTGAAAAATTCTTTGACTCGCTAGAGCGGAAGGCACGAAGGGGAAACGACCCCGAAACTTACGCACATGTTGCATGCAGGGCACGGGAGCTTCATCGAGCGTCTGCAACACCGCTGTCGTTCGAGGCTAAGTTCTATACGTACGTTCTTTTGAACCCACTTAAACCGGGCCCTGTCTCCTACGAACTTGTGGGCGGCAAACGAGTGGTTTTTGATTTCATTCCGTTTTATGTTGGGAAAGGGTGTCGGCATCGAGGCTCCGACCATGAGCGGTCCGCGCGGAAAGATCCGACACCAGCCAAGGGTCAGCACAAGCTGAACGTGATTCGAAAGATTCATCGAGCGGGCTTATGTCCGATCCAAGTTCGCACTTCTCGCAGACTTGAAGTCGAAGCAGTTGCGCTGGCGAAAGAACAATTGCTAATCAATGCGATCGGTAGAAAGGATCTAGGGCGCGGCCCACTAACGAACTCAAGCGGCGGTGGGGACGGCGCTACTACCGGGTCATTCTCTGAAGAAGTCCGGAATCGAATAAGCGCCGCGAAATTGGGTCAGAAGTATCCCAAACGAACCGCAGAGCATCAGCAAAAACTGACACTAACTCAGGTCGGCCTCAAGCGTTCGGATTCGGTCAAAGCAAAAATAAGCGCGAGTCGAGTTGGTAAAGGGACAGCTCCCAGAAAACCCCTGACAGAAGAACACAAGCTTGCCATAAGCGCGGGCAAGCGTGGCGTGCCGCTATCGCAAGAGCATCGAGAGAAACTTAGTGCGATACGCGTAGGACGGAGACTCAGCGATGAGACGAAACGAAAGATTAGTGAAGCAAACAGGGGCCGTGTCCGAACAGCCGAGCATAAAGAAAAGCTCAGGCAGGCGAATCTCGGTAAAACAGCCGACGCCTCAGTTCGGGCAAAGCAAAGCGAGGCCCTGAAGGGGCGACCTTGGTCGGATGCGCGCCGAGCCGCGTACGAACGTTCCAGAAGTGACAACTAAATTATGGCAGACACTATTCTAGTACTATCCGACCTGACTGCTGACGTCGATGATTTCGTTACTCAGTTCAACACTGTGCTGGCGTCGAAGCCAACTTGGGTCGGCAACCTCACGACACAGACGTCCACCACGATCGTCGAACTGATCTCGTCGGTCGGCGCCTTCGCACAGGGTCGTATTATTCGAGAGGCGGAAGACGCGTTCTCCGAAACCGCACAGTCTGACTCAGCCGTTCGCTCGATCACGATTCAGCAGGGTCTGCGCATGGCCCGCTACCTGCCTGCCAGCGCACCTGCTTCGTTGACTTCGCCTGTTGACGTGACTTTGCCACCGCTCACGCAGCTCAGTTCAGGTGGGTCGTATTTCTTCAACCGTGAGCAAATCACCCTGCTGGCCACGGTCGCCACGGCTGTCACGTTGTTCGAGGGGCAATTGTTCTCATACCAGCTTTACGGTCTGGGCACTGATCGACAAAGCTGGGTCTCGTCGCAGGATTCATTCACTGTCAGCGATCAGGATGTGATCGTGCAGGTTAATTCGATCATTATCCCGAAGGCCTACGGAGGTCTCTGGAATTTCGACGGCCTGCCCGGCTACGCGGATCTGACGCTCAGCGACGGTCGACTTCTGCTCCAGTTCGGCAACAGCGGTGGATCGAGTGCGCAGTTCGGCAACCTCCAACAGTTCGGCACTATACCGGGTACCAACGATCTGGTCACGATCTCGTACCCTGTGACACAAGGCGCATCCGGCAATAACCTGACGGTCTCAGGCAAGCCCGTTTCGGTTACCGGCTTCCCGCTCATCACAGGCACGTTCTCGGCCAATCCTTCGGGCGGCGCCAACGACAATCCGGTGATTGCTTACAAGAACGTGGCCGCAGGCGGCTTCGGTACCTATCAGAGCGCGGTGACCAAGTCGCAGTATCAGGCGACGATGGTCACCTACCCGGGCATCACCGACGTGGTGACGCAGGCTCAGCGAGAAATCAATCCGAGCGACTATCGATGGATGAACGTAGTGCGAGTCAGTGCGTTGACCGCCAGTCCATGGTCGCAGGATCAGATCAACGACTTCATCGCCTACTGTCAGACGGTGACGATGTACGCCGTGTATCTGCTGTGGCAGGTGCCGATTCCGGTCCCGCGCGATGTCGACATTGACGTTTATGTTTTCAATTCGGCGACTCCCTCAGCCGTACAGACAGCCGTCGAGACCGCAATCCAGAACCTGTTTGCCCCGCGCCCGGGCATCCTGATGACCAACTTTTACGTGTCGGATATCGAGGACGCGGCCAAGAACAGCAGCACGGGTCTCATCTCGTACGTGATTGTCAATGAACCCACGGGCTCGATGATCGTCACCGCGCCCGAGAGCCCGCAGATTACGTACACGATCGTACCGGGTGCTGGCACACTGGGTCCTCTGGTCTATGCGTACTCGATTGCCACAACGCTTACAGACGGAACCGTAGGTGCGCCTTCTTCGTGGACGTTCCCACAGATCACGGCGCCGGGCGACACGAATGCAATTGTTCTCACATGGCCGGCTGTCGTAAACGCTGCGACCTACACCGTGTACGGACGTGATCCCGATTCGAATACGGACCTTGGTATCTTGGCCACGGTATCGGCCTCGACGCTGACGTTCACCGATAACGGATCGATCACACCGACGGGCGGTACACCCACCACGATCGCCAACACGCCAATCAAGTACAACTCGCTGAACAGCCTGAACGTGAACGTCTTCTACTCAGAACGGCAGCAGCGCATCGACACGACGAATCCGACACGTCTTCTGAACGGATAAGAGGCTATGACCGTCTATACGTATTCCCTTAGCTGGCCCAGCACTGACGTGGCGGAGAATCTGCGGCTGGGCTACAGGACACCCAGAAGCATTCTCCTGCCACCGTATCTGGCGATCAATCAATACTTCACCGACTTTATGGACGCGGTCGACGAAGTGTTCGAGCCGTTGGTCGACATGAAGACAGAGATTCTGGGTGATCTGCGCAATCCATGGGTCACGAATCCCAGTCTCGAACAGAACGAGATTGCGAACAACCAGATGATCGACTTTAGTCGGTGGTCGCAGCCCGAGCGTCAGATCTTGGCCAGTCAGGTGAATTCGTTGGGTATGAATTTCCAGAATGCCGGGGTCATCACCAACGATAACTACCAAGCGATTTCGCGCTGGGTCGGGCAATACTGGTTCGCCAAGGGCACGCAGTCGTTCATCGATTTCATCAACTACAGTCTGAGTTCGCAACTGAAAGTCACTCCGCTGTGGACCGAGGACTACGTGAATTTCGTGGCCGAGGGGGATCCGACGATCGGTACCCCGATCTGGGACGGTGGAACGTGGTACCCGACTTCACATGTTTCGATCATCGCGAGCGGAGGTCTCCAAAGTCTGGATATCCAGACGCTGGTTGCCTTCTTCTACGAAATAGCGAACTACAATCTCGTGCTGTACTCGGTGGAATCCGCGTACAACATGTGGATCACGGATGACGTAACGCAGGTACGCACGGATGCCGAAATCGTGGCCATTGGACTATGGTCGGATTTCGCAATCAACATGTCCAACTTCGCTTCGTACGGGGTCGATAGCCCGCCGGTCACGGATCTCAGTCCTCAGATTCCGATGCAGGCGCTGACCACGGCCCCCACGAACACGAACTTCTCGAACGTCTACATTCTCGGTCAGCCCACGGGTTGGTTCCAAGACTCGGACGGCGATACGATCCCAGCCTACGGAACAGCTGACCAGACGATCACTAACTCGGGAACGATTGCGTCCACCGTGTGTGGAACGATTGCGACCAGTACGACGCCTTCCGATGGATATTCATTGATTTTTGGGCCTGTTGGCTGGGACATCGTGCCCGGTTCGCCGCGCTCAGACGCCCGTGTACCTTACTTCACGAGCGTACCCACAGAGCGCACGGCCGCGCTATCTGAGTTGCCGGCCCAAATGGTCGGAGTCGGCCGTCAGCAAATGCTCGTTAATCCCAAGGGGTTCAAGGAACTCGTTTCCGGCTCCGGTCACTATGTGCCTTTTTGGTAGCAGACTATGACAACTTTTCAACTGCCCTCGTTCTACGATTCGACGAATGTCGTGACGCGTCCGATGGACACGGGCGCCCAGATCCCACCCGCACAGGTACCTGTATCGGCACAAACGGGTAATCAGATTCAAGTGCTGGCCGATGGCGTTTACGCGGGCCAGTACTCGTTGCCCGGCAGTCCGTTGACTGTCTATGTGAACACGAGCACGGGTACCGATGCGCCTGCTTCGGGTGCCAAGACTGCGCCGTACGCATCTCTCGAATATGCGATCGCGCAAGTCAGTGCCTTGTTCCCGAATTCGCTGTTCAACGGGATCGTCAATATCGCTTTGCAGGCGGGCCAGACGTTTGTCGTCGGCACCGACCACTCGATCTATGGCGGCCTGCTGAACATCACGTTTTACGGTGACACACAGTACGGAGACTTCAATGCCTTGATCGGGACGCCCGGTACGTACTCGCAATTGATGTCGGATTTGGTTCGGCCTATCCTGACTTTCACAACGTCGATCGTGGCCGGTCAGTCGCACATGGCGGGCTTCACACGCCACGCAGGATCTATAGCCTTCACAGGCGTACAACTGAATCTGCCGGCCGCCCCAGCCGCCCCGTCGATTGCCTCCTATGGCCTGAACTGCGACGTCGTGCGGAATCCAGATTACTCCGCGCCGGGCCAAGTCTCTCTGTATGGCTCGATCGTCAACCTGACGGACATCACTTCGTTCTGGGGATTCATCGGCACGCTGAGCCAAAGCATTGGCTGCAACTTCGTTCAGTTCGGATCTCAGTTCCAGATTCAGGGAACGCTTTTGAGCGCAACCTCAAGCCCGGCCCCAACGACTGCCCAACTGACAGCCCGTCAATACTTCGTGAAGTTTTTCGCCGGCTACGCAGGTAACAACCAGCAGACGGGTCTGCTCAGCCCAACGTCCGCCACTTCGAGCACAGCCTCTGGAATCATCAATTTGAGTTGGGCTGACACCGAAGCGCTGGTGGTGACGACGGGCAAGACCAATCAGGCAACGTTCCCAATCATGTTCGATCAGACGTACGGGTTCCGGAACTACATCTACGGCCTGAACCGCGATCAACAGAGCCGACCGCTCAACATCAACAGTTCGCGGCTCTTCTAACGTTCAAACGTTCACGAGAAAATTATGGCAGGCACTCCTTTGTTTGTTATCACAGATGTGGGTCTTGCGGCGGCTTCCGTAGCGACGCCAACTGGTCCCTATATTAAGATCACGGGCTTCCAGATCGGAACAGGCTATGGCTACAATCCGCAGCCGACGGACACGGGACTCAATGGTTCATTGGTCTACTCAGGTGTTCCGACTTCGTACGAGTCGATCGGTAACAACACACTGAACATCATCTGCGAGATTCCTCCTGACGCTGGTCCTTTCCAGTTCGGTGAGGTCGCGCTCTTCTTGGACGGTGGCGTTATGTTCGCCAAGGCCGTCTTCGATACACCGCAGACCAAATACAGCGCGCTGGGCTCGAACGTTGTGTCATCGTACACGTTCAATTGTTTGCTGAAGCTCGAACAGAGCGTCGCCGTTTTCCAGATCGACACGGACAATGGGCCACCGGCCGTCTACGACATCTACCAGTGGTCGGATGTGTATCCGGCTGGGGTGAGTGCGAATCCGGATATTCCGCTGTACCTAGTGCGCGAACTTGATCCGTCCGGTGACTCAACGCTACTTCAGAACACGAGCGACACGAACTGGACAGTGGGTACCACCTACAACACGGTTTTCGAGTCGATTGCGGTCGCCAATTCGAGTACGACGTGGGTCGAGTTTTTGGCCTCGGCATTCCCTTCATCGACGATTCTCGCGGCACCCAATCGTGAATGGTTGCTCGAAACGCCGGACGGCTTCTTCCGTTCGGTCAACAATATCGCCGTGTCGGGCTCGAACTACCGCTTCAATCTGAATTGTTCGAACGACGGCACCTACAACAACACACCGTTGTTGAACGCTCCGCAGGTGGCCAGCCACTGTCGTCTGTACGCGTTCGATATTTCAGGCGAAAAGATCTATTGGTCGCAGATTATCAATCCGGTGACGGCGCAGTCTGGCCAAGGTACGTACAGCCCTTCGTTAGGTGTCATCGCGGCACAAGGCCTTTTGCACGTACCCTCCGGCAACACAGGACGCTTTCTGACCTCAGCCGACAACCTGAATAGTTTGACACTGCTGTCTGGTATGTACGCGGTGCAGCTTAATACTTACGGCCAGCCAGCAAATATGCCTGTATCAGCAGACGGGCATATCTGGATTCAGAACTACGGCGGCGGTAACAACATCACGCAGTACTACATTCCAACGGGTGCAGGTGGTGGTACGGGCGGAACAGGACAGGGTGGTGTACCGATGTACTGGCGCTCCTATACGGCTGGGGTATGGTATCCGTGGTTCCCGATTAGCAGTCCGGGCAAGAGTGCGCCGGGTGTAACCGTGGGCTGGACTCAACTCACAACTAACACGATCAAGACGTTCACCGAGACCAACACGCAGGGCGTCACCTGTTTCTATTCGTGTTCGCCGGGCGGTACGTCGCCGTTGGGAACTCCGAGCGGCGACTTCCAGATCAGCGGTTATGTGAACGGCGTCATGTTGATGACCTCGCAGGCCATTACTCAAACCAATGGTGGTAACCACCAAGGCGCGATGATCATCGTTGTGGGTGCCGGCGAACAGGCTCAATTCACGTCCGTACCATTCGGCGCACCGGGCGGCGGTTACATGAATATCTTCCGGCGACCGATGATTTAAGGAGCTATGAATATGAGCGATCAAACTTCCGAACAGGAAAGCCCCGTCGAAGATCCGGGCAAAACGTGGTACGTGTACGAGAATGTTCAGGGCCTCAATGTGTTCCGTGGCAAAGTCCTGACCTTGGCTTCGACGACAGCACAGCCGGCCAACTCCACTCAGTGGAAGCCCCCTGTTCCTGCTACAGGGCAGGCCGTCTACTGGGATGGCTACGGTTGGCGCACAGCAGTTGACGTCACGTCGCTGGCCATTGATGACCTGAAATCACTGGCCATCGCATCCAGCGGGCGCAGGCTGTCGAGTTCGATTCAGGGGCTGGCCACAAGCTATTCCGTGGAGGAGCGCAACACTTGGGCTCAGCAACAAGCCGAGGCTCAGGCGTGGACCGCAGATAACTCGGCGGCGACGCCCCTGCTCACTGCATTATCGGCGGCCCGCAATGTACCTGTAGCGGATCTGGTGAAGAAGATTCTGGCGAAGAATCAAAGCTACAGCGCCGCGTACAATGCGGCTCTGGGCCAGCATCAGAAGGAGCGCGATCTAATCGAGAAAGCCACACTGCCCTCCGATTTGGTGGCCTTTGCCAACGAAGATCTGATACACGGCATACTGCGATGAGTACGCTGACGACGGCTAGGATTCTGTATTCGCAGATACAGGCCCTCCGGAACGGTTTGTACGTGTGGGTCGATCCGGATGAGGAATCGGTTCTGAAGCTCCAGCACCTGATGTCAGGCGCCCCATTCAAGACCGTGCAGTCGACGGCCTTGCATGCTACCGTTCTATATCATCAGAAGGCGTTGCCCCACACGATTAAGATCCCGATTGATCGGCCATTGGCGGCCACTGTGCGGGAGCTGATTGTCTGGGACGAAAAGGACGGTGAAAAGATTGTCGTCGCTGCACTCGACAGTCCGGATCTTCAGGGTCTGCACGCGGAACTGAAAGATCAATATCTGACTCACTCATTCCCAGACTACAACGCACACGTTACGGTCGGGAAGAAAGTCGATCTCAACGCGGCCTCGCGCATCTGGTTGTCGAAGACCAACGAGGCATTGGAAGCCAATCCGTTGCAACTCGTGTTCGGTCCGCAGATCCGGGGATCTTCTCTGGCGTAGTCAAAAGCCCTGTCGAGAAATCGGTGGGGCTTTTTCATTTGGTGCTTGCACAAACGGTGAAACAAGAGGACAATGGGTTTGTGGCTGATCGATAACGAACTAAATGGAGCTAGAAATGATCCTGAGCCAAACCCAAGCCGAAACAGTGTATGCCGCAATGTGCGCCCTCAACAACGTTGGAGGTAAGCTCACCACTGCGCTGCCCAGCGGTGCTGCCTATCTCGCAATCGTGTCGGACCCTGACAGCGAAATGTTGGGAGTGATCGAATTCGTCGAGGGTGAGCAAAAGGGCTACGAGGAATATGAAAATCAGGCGTCATTCGTGGCCGCCTATGGACTTGAATAACGGACATGGCCACTATCCGAAAGCAGAGTCTCGTCGACTGGTTCGTAGAGGACGAAGCGGGCCACCGTATGGCCCGTATCGAAAAAGTGAAGTTCGGCTACAACGTGTACGTGTGCCTCTTCGATTTCCAAGGCCCTTGGTTCTATCCGCGCTTCGTCGACGCGCGTCGTTCTGCACTCGATCCGGAAAATCACACAAAATAGTTGCACAGAACGTGAAATGTGTGAGACTATTTGTACGTGTGTTGAACGAGACGAACTAGGAGAACGAAATGAGCGAAGCCAAGATCCAATTGCGCGGTCACTGCCAGTGCTGCTGTCGTATTCAGGCTGTTCAGGGTAGCCGTATGTCGAAGCACGGCTACGAAGTTAAGAATCGTGGCGACTTTGGCTGGTTCAGCGGCGTATGCGGCGGCCATAAGTTCGCTCCCGTTGAAGTTGAACGTGTCGTTCTCGATCAGATCGTTGCTCAGATTCGCCAAGAATGTGCGGGACTTCTGGAAAAGGCAAACAACTATATCGACGGCACTGCTCACCCTGCTCAGGTCGGAACCGGCCGCTACGATCCGGAGACCCGTCAAGAAATCTGCATCGCATGGGAAGAGGCCGCTGATTATACCCAAAAGAGCGAACTCAAGAGGCAGATCTGGAGACTTCAATCGCGTGCGCAGAGCGGCAATCAGCAAGCTGATCAGATGGTCGAAATCGCTGATCGTTGCCACGGTAAGCCCTTGCAAGAGGTGAAGAAGGACGAAGGACCTGAGCCAATTCCAGTCGGTCAAAAGCGTGTTCTTCCGATCGGCAAGATCGGGACCGTGCAACTTGTGTACAAGGGCATGGCCCACTTCAAGGTCGAAGGTGATGAAAAATTCACCCGCAAGATGAGCACCCGGTCGTGGAGATTGTTGGCCAAGGCCGAGTGAAAAAGAGCCCGGAGAAATCTGGGCTTTTTCATTTTGTGCTTGCACAAGACGTGAAACTATGAGGCTATAGGCACGTGGCTGATCGATAACGAAACGCGAGGTGACGAAATGGCTTCTGGACGTGCACAAAAGGGTGGTGAGCTTGGAATGAACGGCGAGTTTTACGCGGGCGGTACTTTCCTCCCCAATACTCGTTTGCCGAAGCGTGGGGCACGTCCTCGCGTTCAACGGGTTACGCGAATGCTGGTCGAGCCCGGCATTTTTGCGAGCCCTCTAGGCCACGTCAGTAGCATCTTCAGCATGGTAAGGGAACTGGCCCACGTCGAAAACGGCGTACTCGTTGCTAATTTCTCCGACGACCACCCGGCAATGCAGACCTATTATGGCCGCCGCATCGAAGAATTCCACGCCCTGCTCGCGGCCTATAACGCAGGCCGCCGTTTTGTGGACATGGTGTGAATACTGTACACGCCTCTCATGTGTGGCCCCGCGATTTTACGCTTTGTGGAATCGCCTCGGACGCACCCGAGTCCGGTGATCACGAGGGGCCCTTGGTTTTCGCGAAACCCGGACAGCGAGTGACCTGCGAGTATTGCCGCATGGTCCTCGATCACTGTGCGAAATTCAAGGGCTACCGAGAACCCATAGAATAAAGAAAAGGCCCGCAGATGGTGAATCTGCGGGCCTTCGTGTTTCTATCGTTTGGTCTTGTCTGTCAAGCTGGTGCCGGCACGTAGGTGAGGACGCCACTGACGGCCGCCGTCGTGCTCGGATTGCTGATCGAAATAGCGGTCAAAGTGTCGTCGCTCAGATACAACTGATTGACAACAACTTCGTACACGTTCGTCGTCTGCCCCACTGTTTTTGAAATAGTCAGGGACAGCGGTGTCGGGCTCAAGAACGTCGAACCCAGAATCGATAGCATGAGTGCCGTCGTGCCCGTTGGAAGCGCGAGCGAGCCTGAAGCCGGGATTGAAAATTCCTGCACAATCAGACCGTCCGTCGCATCGTACGAACAACTCACCTGCTTGATATTCCGAATCACCTGCGATTGACCGCTCGCGATTTGGCCCCGCAGACTCAGCGTATTGATCGGAACGATTGGCACGCTGATTATACAATCAGTGCACATGCCGATTACTGTACTCATTTTCAACTCCTTAGTTGAGTCGGCCCTCCCGTTTTCGAAGTCGCTGCTCATACTCCCAGTCATCGCGACAATCCAGATCGCAGAACAGGTGAGGTGAGTGAACTGGGGTCGTGCAGAAATAGCACGACCCACAGAACAGCAGCTTCGTACCGGCTTGACTGCGGATCGCCTTAACCGCTGAATCGGTCAGGTCGTCCACAGCTTTCTGGGCCATATCGCTGAGGTCCATCTTTATTCCCCGTAATCCAAGTTCGTAACAGATCGTTACATCATGAAATTACGGGCTTACTGGAAGCTCTGCATTGATCGTGGCGCCGAAGGAAACGACTGCAAAACCGCCTAGCAATTGATTCCCTGCCGGCAACGTGAGCCGTGACGCTTGATTGCTTTGACTGCCGATCGTGGGATTTCCGGTCGCTACGTTCGTGCTGCTGAAGTTCTGATAGGTGATTGCCGGTGAAGCGGTGCGCTTGTACCGATACTGGATAGTCATGCTTGGGACGTTTCCGTTCGCAAGTTGACCGCACCAAATGAACGGTGTGCCAGACGCCACCTCATAATAGTACAGGCACTCGTCTAACACCTCCGACCAGTCACGCAAGAACAATCCATTGTAGTTCGGGCCCAGTTCCCACATGAAATCGGAGAGCCCGAGCGTGAAGGTGCCGGGCGCCGAAGAGCATGCGAGCTGGACTCGAACATAGTGATTGGCCCCGATCGTTTTGCCTGCAATCGAGGGCAGAGACACTGACTGGATGTATCTGTTCCATGAGCCGGCCGTTAGCGTGATCGGTGTCCCCGTCGTTGTCACTGTCGTTGACCCGCCGGTCCCGAAACACTGGATCCATGTTGGCGTCAGCGTCATTGACTTCGATGGGTTAGCGTCGAACGATAGACACGAGACAGTGTTGTTGAAGGTCGATACGTCCTCCACCGATTGACTGAGGTAGGGAACGCCGGTGCCGGCCGTCTCTTGCCAGCTCAGGAACGTGGTGCTCGATCCGCTGAACCCGGTGGTCGGCCTCGTGATGGTCGCCCCGTTGCTGAACATGTACCAGCGATCGGAGACGAAGCCCGCGACTGCACCGGCGGCCAGCGTGCCGTACTGATTGACTGCGAACGTTGGATTGATCAGCTTGTTGCGGATCCCACCAACGACATAGTTACCGGCCGTCGGTGCATTGCTATTGATGGTCTTGACCAGCGCCGACCCGCTGTTGGCCGTCGTGTACAACTGAACCCACGCAGACCAAGCGCCACTCTGATACTGTCGGGTCCATAGCGAGCCATCGAACGTTCCAGCCAGATTCCCGAAAATCTGAAATACGGCGGTCGTCCCGTTGTTGTTTCCAACGATCAGGGTACCGTTGACGGCCGAGACCGGGAACGTCCCTGATGCAGTGGAGGCCACATAATACGAACCCTGATTGAATTGCGTATCGAGATTCGTGCACGGTGCACTGGTCGACAGCGCACCGTACGTATTGGCGACAGAGGTCGTGACGGTATTGGCCAGAATGCTCTGATCGGCCAACTTCATGACGATCGTTCCGGCCGTGTTCATCGTCCACAGTGTGCCGTCTGTGGTATTGATTGCCAACTGACCCACGGTGAGATTATCGAGAGCCGGGGCCACTCCGGCTGTCGAACTGCGGAGGTGAAGGAGCTTTGTCATTATTTTGGCCCCTTGCCTCAGGTTCCTGAGTAGGCGCCTTCGTCCATCGTCAGAACCGTCGTGTTGACGGAAAAGACCCCGGCGCTCACGCTAAGACCTGTTCCTGCTTCTGCGACGCCCAGCGCAGCGGCCGTGGCCACCGGCAGATTCGCGACAGGGACTGTCGTCAGCCACGTCGGTACCGAACTCGAATTCGTGCTCAGGATCGCAGAAGCCGAAACGCTCGCACCGATTTGACCCGCGCCCAGAGTAGCGACCCACGTGGGCACACCTGAAGAATTCGTGGTCAGGACATCCGAGTTCCCCGGGCTCGCACCCAATTGCGCGGCCGCGAATGTGCCGGTCGTGATGTTGGTGGCCGCGATCACCACGGCACCGGTCATGCCATTCACAGACGTCACGTTCTGATTCGCATCCACCACCGACCAGCCGGCCACACCATTCGAGATGATCCAGTCACCCGAATAGAAGGTCAGCAGCGTGCCAGACGGGGGCGTGTAGGTGCCCGCAGCCGTCGCGATGTAGTACCACCCTTGGTTAGACGCAGCAGCGGCTGGGAGGGTTGTCGTACCCGGTACAAACGTGCCCTGATAGACGACGGCGCCGATGATCGAGGCTGGCAAGTAGGCGACCGGAATCTTTGAACTGCCGTCGAGGGGTGCCACTCCGTTGGCGGCCCCGATCTGCGAGGTGGTGACCGCGCTAATCAGGGAAGCTACCGCAGCAGGATTGGCGGCCGTGAAGATTGACGAGCCTGTGGACGTCGCACCGATTGCCGTCTGAGCCGCCCCGGTCGTCGCGGCCGTGAAGACTGCTGAACCGACCGAACTGGCACCCAGTGCTGCCTGCGCGTTGGCTGCGCTGGTGGCCGTGAACACGGCTGAACCGACGGTCGTGGCCCCGAGAGTGGTTTGAGCAGCCGAGGCCGAGGCCGCAGTAAAGAGAGCAGAACCCACCGTCGACGCACCCAGCGCAGTCTGCGCGGCCGCCGTCGAAGAGGCGGTGAAAACTGCGGCGCCGACGGTCGTGGCCCCGAGATTTGCGGGCGTCAGGGTAATGGCGCCTACAGCATTCGCGGTCACGCCGTTGACAGAGACGATGCTACCTGAAAAGAATCCGTAGACGTTCGAGTCGGAGCCGAGAATGTACAACTTCTTGTCTGCCGTGTTGATTGCGATTTGGCCTGCTGTGAGTTCGTCGGAGCCCGGAACGAGGCCGGCGGTCGACGAGCGCAGATGCAAAAGTTTTGAAGCCATGTCTCTACCCCTGATCTGGAAAAATCGTTCGAAGTCCCCGTCTTATTGGCCTGTGTACAGACCCTCGTTTAATTCATCTTGTAGTTCTTCCCATTCGAGCGAATTACGCACGTATGGTGTGCCGTCATTGGGCGCGTCTGGAATACCTCCGCCGCCACCGCTAATCGGCGTGTTGCCCCGAATTGGATTGACCATGATCACGAGATCGAGGTCGTATTCGATTGCAGGTGTTAGCAAGTGGATGCCTGTTGTGCCGATCTCGTAGGCTGTAGTAGGCAGCAGCCCACCATTGCGAAATACTGCAACCTGAGCTTCACCTGAGGCACCCACAGGGAGGAAGTTGTCCCCCTCATTGGGAAAGCACAGAAATGCATTCGAGACCCCGAAAATCTGCGAACAGATGGTTTGATAGTCGACGACGAACTGCCAGCGCGATTTCTGTGAAATCCACTGATAGGCGCCAGACGCGAATTGGCCTACGTCCGAAGTCAGGATCAGATTTGGAGTCGTCACCGGATTGGCCGGTAGTGATCCCACAAGTGGCGCGGAAGTGGCGACAATACTGCCATCGCCGAGCACCATCGAATAGGGAATGAAGAGTTGGACAGCCATGCGAGACCCCCTATGTGCTCCTAGTTATCCCCGTAGAGTTTTTTCAGTTTTTCTTTGGCGCTGTCCAGTTTGCCCTTATCGACGTTCTCGCCGCCCCGATTTTCGTAGAACGTGAGTCGTTGCATGGCCTGACTTTCTGAGTCGGCGCCGCGTTTCAGCGTGTGCGCAATATCGTCTGCGCTCTTGGTGAAAGTGCCTTCGGGGACCGCCGACTTGTCGTCGCTATCGGTCACCTTCTGACTCCATTTGTCGTCGGCTTCGACTTCCACGCTGGATATCCGCGTGCTCGACGGGCTGTCATCCATGATCGAATTCTGAATCGAGGCCAGCAGGCGCTGGGCCGCCTTTACTTCGATGCCTGACATATCGTGAATCTCCGTTGTCGGTACCGGTTCAGGTACGTCTTCGACGCCCGTGTCCAGATACGGGTCGTCTGGATTGTGACCTAATGGCACACTATTGAATGGGGTCTCTGTACTGCTCTCGACCGGATCCGATTGTTCACCGAATGCGTTGCGAAGAGAGTCCTTGGCCGAGTAGAGACGTTCCTTGTCGGCGCCTTGGAGATTGCGTCCCTGTCGGTTGATGTAGCTGGTGAGCTTCGACATCGCTTGCGCAAAATCGTCGGAATGCGACTTCAGGATCCGCGCGATCTCGGACGGACTTTTCGTGAACGTGTCCTCAGGCAGCACCCGCCCCGGTGTTCTGGGGCGGCCGGCGTATTTGCGATCCATATCGCGCTGCCAGTTCATGTTTTTGTCGTTATTGACGTAGTCCTCTTGGTACTTTTCGTCCATGGCCAGCACGCGTATCAGGCTATTCATTTCGACACTCTTTGTAGAGATGGACGAGATTCAACACGTAGTCTTTCAGCGTCTGCTGCTCCGTGATCTGCGGAAGTTCAGGGCACTTGGCTTCCGGTGCCGGCGGTGCCGTCGCGCACGAGGACATGGCGAAAGCCATCGTCATGATGAAGACTCTCATCGAGTTTTCTCCTTCGTGGTTTCTTTGACTGCGGTACCGTCTTTTGCGGGAGCTGTGACTGCGTGATTGATCATCTTGCGATCCTGCGCTTCAGATTCCTGCGCAGCGATCTCTGCGGCCGCGCGAGCGTCGGAGGCCGTACGTGAAGCGCTGGCCGCCGCTTCTTTCGTCTGCTTCAGTGTTGACTGGAGGGCGGCCATCGCCTTTCGGTTCCGTTCCGTGTTCTCAACTTGGCGGCCTGCAATGATGGCGATCAAGTCGCCCTGATTCTTCAGCTGCGTCGCCTGATCGGTGATGCGCGCCACTTGATCGGCAAGCAAGGAATCGCGTTCGGCCATTCGATTGGCCTGTTGCTTGTCATCTTCGATAATGCGTTTGTCGCACGTCGTCGACATCTCAACGCGTTGGGCCTCCAACTGATTCTGGAGGATCACCCGTGTCTGCGCGTCGTCGAAATTCTTGGCCGCCAGACCCAGTACGAAGCACCCCGAGCACAGCATTAAGATCCCGATGTACTTTCTCGCCAGCTCTTCTGCGAGTTCATAGCCTACTCTAATTTTCTTTGAGATTTTCATCGTCATTTTCCTGTATTTCATTAGGATTTTGCAGCCCCGATGAGTATCTTTTGTGTGCTCTTTTTGCGGCTCGTCGACTCTTGTTGACGTCGACGAGTAATTTCCAATCAAATTGTTTGCTTACCCACGGGCAACAGTACTTGTCGCCAGAAAACCTCGGGCTGGACTGTTCTAGTGTTGTCCACCATCGTAGTCACGTACCGCGTTTGCGGCTGATTGGCCACCACTCGATTCTTGATCGAGTTCTGAATGATTTTTGGATCGAGTGGCTGGCAGATGACGACCAAATACGTGTCCGGAACGGACTTGGCGCCCACAGCCCAGAGCGTCGGATCGAACTGTTCGACAGTGGCCGTCATCGAGGCTGCATCGAGTTGTATTTGCATGTTTTATTCTCAAGAAACTTGAATCAAAGCCAATTCCGCATCTAATGCGGCTGCTGTAGTCCAGGCAGCGTTGGTATTAGGATCAACATTGAACACAGCTTGAATTGTTATTGGAGAAGCTCCAGCCGTGATCGTCTGCGGTGCTGCATCCGTTTCTGCCGAACCACTAACACATCCAAGGCTAACCGTCGCATTAGTAGTAATTGCTTGCAAAGTAACCTCAGCAAACACATAACGAACGCCATAGCCAGTTGGTACGGACGAATTAATATTATAGATATCCTTTGTTCCTGCGGCGTTCGACGTCAGGTAATTTGTTGCAGACAAATAGGCACTTACTGAAGCCAAGGCCGCACTATTCGAAGGTTGGCTACCACTCTTAGTCCAGTGCGCTTGAACATCTGAAGACGGCAGGTATTCCAAAATACTAATCGAACCCATCCGGGCATTCGGCAACACGGAATCCTTGAGAATGATAATTAGGTCATCATACTGTGAGAGTGCACCTACGACCGGAAGATTCAATGTCAATTGCGCGGAGCCGGCAGTTAGTGTGGCAGTGAACGGGGAACCTAACGCCACACTGTCCACGTACATCTGACACGAGAACTGAAGATTGGTAGCAGTAGGCGTGCAATCAAGTTCGAGGTAATGCCAGCCGCCATTTGTAGTATTTGGTATTGTCCCGGAAGTTGCAGAAGTTCCATAGGTTGCAATCGTCATCGTACGGTTACCTGCTGAAAGTCCGGATCCTATAATGATCGCTGATCCACTGGCAGGATTTGTGTACGTTCCAGTTGTTGTATTTAGAGCCGTGGCTCCGTACCAACCTAACCCCGCGTTGTTGGTTGTATTTTCTGGATATTCTACAGTGTAGCCAACAGTCCAATGCTGACTATCAGTCGAAAGCAATGTATGGCCTAGGACTCCACAAGCCATTAAGAAATTCGATGTTGCGACCACTCCCCAGTAACCACCCGCTGCACCATACTGTGCTTCCAAGCCTGAGACAATAGTTCCTGTGGCCGCAGTCCACGATGATCCATTCGTTGAATAATAAAGATTATTCCCTGTTGCTCCATTGTAGGTGCCCACAACCCAAGTATTATTCGCCGCATTGAAGGCAGATCCACGAGGAAGACCGGTAATTCCTGTATTCGAAGCCGTGAATGTTGCGGTGCCTGAAGGCGGTACAGGAGCAGTAACAGTCCCTGCATTAGGTGTTGTGTAGCATCCTAGACTCGTAACTATCAAATAGACATTCGAACTTGGAATGAAATAATACGCGTAGACCGTCCCAGTAGCTGTTGATATAACGATATCGTTTGGCGTCCACGATGCGCTTAAACTCGCTATAGGGAAACTATAAAAATGAACCCCACTAATAGAACTTGTCCGCAATGCAGAGAAGAATAAATAACCATTGATTAGCTGGATATTGATTACCTGCATCTGAATCGTATTAAACGACCACATCCGGGTAACCGACTGTGTCCCGCCAAAAGCTGCTATTGATCCGATGGAAGAATCCGCGGCAACAGAAACTGAGAGGTAGCTTACCAAATATGGGTAGGTCGGATTCCCTGTTGCTATGACCTGATCAATGTAACCACTTCCTGCCGCAGTCCCGCCAACAGGTGCGATAGTTGTTGTAGTCCAAGATGGATTTGCCGATAGCCCAGTACACGTATAGATTGTGTTACTAGGAGTCAGCGTGAAACCCCAAGTGCCATTACCAATGTAGAAAACACGTGTGTTGTATCCAGTTGACCCGAGCGCAATTGGCAACATCATCGTTGTGAAGTTGATGCCATCTGTCGAAAATGCCAAACTGTACGTCGCGTTTCCGTTGTTCTGAAGTGCAAGGATTGAGGTCCCATCAGTCGCCATACAGAACGGGTAATAATTGGCCTGTCCGTAGCTAACGTAAGCGTCTTGGTTGAACTTAATTCGAGTCCCAAGCGTGATTCCGCCTGCCGTCCACACCTGCTGCCATGTGTACGGAATAGGTTTCCATGCTGCAACCGTAATAGCTGCTGAACCCGGCGCGGATGAATCCGCTGGATATGTTAAACCTGAGGCCAGCAATGCTAACGCTGTGGTTCCAGCAAGCTGACCAGATCCATTTGCTATAGCCGACGTCTGTGCAGGCACACCCGCCACGTATCCTTTGTAGCTGGATTGCGGCAACGGGGTGTACCAACCCATCTGCCTCAGGTCTGAGTCGTCTCGGACGTTTGCAAATCCTGTAGCGTAGATAAGTGTCATATTTTAATTACCAAAAAACGACAGTGTGTCCAATTGTAGGTCCTGTAACAGGGGAGGCTCCAAGAACCTCAAGGAACGCACCGGATACTATGTATGGATTAGGAGCAGCGCCCAGTACCTCTAGAAATGCACCATACATTTGCACCGGAATGTAACCAGATCCGAGTACCTCTAGGAACATTCCGTATGCGGTGAAATTTTGTGGTGTCAGTAGAAGGATTTGAGAACTAATGTTATATGCATATGCTCCAGCGTCAGGTCCAAGAATAATGGAAGAACTCACGTTGTATCCAATACCTTGACCATTGGCTTGGATCATTAGCGAGCTATTGACGGCGTTCCCAATTGCTCCCGGAATCTGCTGAAGGATAAATTGTAAGGAGGCAGCACTTGCCTGTACAGTCATAGCCCCTCCTTAGCTTGTCTTAGTAATCGAGACCTTAGCTGAGGTCAGTGCCGAATTACTCGCCCAAGCTGCTCCCGTGTTAGGATCCGTAGGTACAAGGAGATATGCGTAAGTTGGTGTGGACGTGTTAGGTACACTAACATTCGCAGAATCAACCTCAGCACTTCCACTTACTGCGCCAACGGTAACGGTTGGTGCAACAGATCCACCTGAACGTTCGAAATATCCCTCAACAAGTAAAGCCCGACCTGTGAAATTTGTCGGGATGGTCGCACTCATGTTGTAGATATCTTTTGCACCAGTAGTGAATGTTGATACATTATAGCCTGCAACGTTCGAGGCATTGGTGAACGAATTCAATCCTACTGCCGCCGCATTTGATGCCTGACTTCCACCTCGTGTCCACTGAGCCTGCACATCTGATACGGGGGTATTAACCACCATATTGATGGGACCCAAATTCTTATTGAACACAGTACCAGAATAGTCCGAGAAAGACATATCATCGAACGCGGTAAAGGTCCCTGCCCGTCCAAGATTGATTAGGACATGCGACGTGGTATCTGTTGTCGAAGCTGTCAGCAAGTACCCGGTAGCAGAAGTACTAATGACCGTGCCGTTAACCGAGAATGAGACTATAAAGGTATTTGCAGTCGCAGTAGGAATGAAGATTAGCTCGTAATAATTACCAGGATTTGTTGAGGTATTTATCGTTGTGGAGCCTAAAGACGTAAAGGAATTTACGGTGTTAGATGCGCCATACTGCCCCACCAAAGCCTGCACAACTCGATTACCGCTTGATAACGCACCCGCCTCAATTACGAAAAGCATGTTGGTGCTTGTAGTAGAGCCTGTTGGCGCACTATAAACACCTGATGCAAGCGTACCAAGATACAAACCTGTGATCGATCCCGATGACGACTCAACGGTTTCGGTGTAGTCAGGATAGTAAATCGGATTCCATTGGAAACCATCCGTCGACTGCGCAATAATGTTATTAGATGAGCCACCGAAAATTAGGAAGCGTGTACCATCCCAGATCACGTTCGAGAAACCAGTTGCAGCCGTTGCATAACGGAGCAGTCGGTTTGATTTTGTCCACGTTGTACCGTTTGTAGACGTCCAGATAGCACCCAATGAGGTTGTCGTCGGATCATAACCAACAGCAACAGCAATCACTGAATTAGCAGTGACCGCGCGAATACCAGCGGCAGCCGAAAGTTGAGCAGTCCAGGTAGCGCTAGATGACGGACCTGTCACCGGACCAGTTGATGCAGGAGGTGCTGTACTAATACCCGCTGAGGTTGCAGCAATCCACACACCATTGAAATACGTCATATCACGCACGCCAGACAACGTAGTGGCAGCAGGCCAGCCAGCACTTGTTCCTAGTGATGCGGAAGCAGCACCAACATTGATCGTCCCTGTCGAACCTAAGGCCACTGTGCAGGCAGCATTAGGCACATACTTTATTGCATATGAAATGGCAGTACCAGGACCTGTAACGACCTGAATTGGAGATCCGGTCAGGCCCGATGCATAAACGTAAACACCACCAGCTGTTGTGGCAATATCCGCGCCGAAAACCAACGGAAAGCTGGAATTGCCTGTTGACGCGCAACCACCAAGATTCCAGTTACCTGATACCGGCGGGACGGTAGGCGTGGTCCAAGATGTACCAAGATTAGTCGTATACGAACCCCACGAACTTGCACTGTTGTTGGTGTTGTTATTCACGTACACCGTAGCCGTCGGTCCAGAACCAATTACGCACAGCGTGGAGTTTGACGCCAGCGACGTGGCGTTTGGCGCGGCTACAGTAGCAGTCCAGTGCACCGCATCTGTTGAATACGCTACGTTGTAGGTGCCTGTACCGGTGAGCATAATAGCCCAATAGTACTGAGAACCATCGTACACAACTTGATTCGGTTGAACCGCAGCAATCTGATTCTGGGTTCCCGAGTTGAAATACCCGTAGAATCCAAAGGCGAATCCGCCGGCCGCCCACAGCTGATTCACTGTATAACCCGTGTCGAACATGCCCGGATCTTGGTACGTCGCACCCTGATTGGGTAGGCGCAACGCTGTAGCCGCGTAGGGCCCCATCACCTTAATCGAAGTACCTGAAATCCCTGTGATCGACGGGACCCCGCACACTGTGTGGGCACCGACTTGAGTACTGGGCGTGATCCAGCCCATTGCGCGCCAGTCGTTATCGTCCCGAACTCCTTCAAATCCGTTTGCGTATCGGAGTGCCATATTCTGATCCTGATCTTGTTAATGCGATTCTTGACCAAACGAAGCAGCCGCGATCGACGCCGCCGTCCACGCATTCGTTCCGTCGTTCTCGGACAGGGCAACGAATCGCGAAGGGGCGAACGTGACAGTCTGGAATGCTGACTGGACGCTGCTTACATATTTCTGTGGCGTGATATTGCCGTAGCGTGTCGAATTGCCTCGGTAGCAAAGGGCTTTAACGTTGGTGACCCCGACAGCCGTCCAGTTGTACAGATCGGTTTCTGAAGTGGCAGTGGCAAGCACCGTGTTGGCACCCGTAATATCCGTTGCCGATTGGTAATTTGGTTCCGATCCGCTGGCCGACCATTGAATGATCGACCCGTTGGATACAGGAATTGCGTTCGTGACCTTTTGCGGCTGGAACTGCGGAATCGTCGACGGGCTGATGGTGCCTCCCGGCCAACTTGAATCCGAAGAACTGACTGCTTGAACCACCATATCGTCGTAGTTCACGGTGGCCACACGCGGGCTGCAAAAGCGGATCATGTTGGCGATCTGCCCCGTCGTGAAGTAATCAGCCGGCCACGTGATGCCCACGGCTGTCTGAAAATTCGTGCCCCCGATCGCGTACGTGGCGGTCACCGTGCCCGGCACAATCGAGATAATGATCGATACCCAGTAATACGTATTGGGTGCGATCGCGTAGGTATAGGGTGATGTGGTGATTGCGGCCAATGTCGATGGGAACAGCAAGTTCAGGCCCGTGGTCGACGAATAGCTTAGGCCCAGAATCGCGAACCCGCCCGATGAGGGCGTGGACGACGAGCACAGGGCGAGCAGCGTATCGGTTGCCACGTTGCTGGTGCTGCCTACCGAGATCCAACCGTTCCACGAAAATACTTGTGAGACGGTACCGGCCTTGATCGGCGACATCGTAGACGGGAACTGATAGCACAGCCCCGAGCCGTTGGCTGAATTGACAGCAAATGCCAAACTATTGGTGCCGAACGCACCTGTCGTTCCGCTGATCGATCCCGTGTAAGTGGTGTTGTAGACCGTCCACGGATAGTTCGAAGACGAAAACGCACCCGAAACATACGCGTCAAATCCTTCGATACCCGCGAGATATTGAGGTGTGGTTGCCATTTAAAATCCCTCTTTTAAGATTCCCACGTACCGGCGAAGGTCACGCCCAGCGACGCCAGATTGGTACCTACGAACACGAGTTGCATGGCGTCGCCGACTGCGAAATTCGTGGTCGTCCCAACCGAGGAAATCGTGTTTCCTGTTGTGGAATTGATGACGATGGTTCCCACCTGAGTGGCGCCCGAGGTATTCGAGGCCGGGCTTAGCTTCATAATGTTGATCGTGCAGCTTGTGCCCGTCGCGAACGTTCCAGTCACCACCGAACCCGAGAATGCATTCGGAAACTGAATGGCTCGCGTCCATGGGCGCGTGATCGGGCCCACGAGATTCGGATTACCGTTCGCGCTGATTCCCGGATCGGCTTCTGTCAGATTGCCGACCGTCGACAGCACGCCCGAACTGATGGCCAGTCCGGTGCCGACCATGATTCCGCCCAGCGTCGATGCCGATGCTTGGGGCAGCACATAAGCGGCTGGTTTGTTGATCAGGTCCGTGTAGCTTCCTGAAGTAGCGACTGTGGCGAGCCCCAACGTGGCCGCGCTGATCGTGACCGAGCCGGTTTGGCCATTGACTGACGTGACGGCTGATCCGTTCTGAAGCCGCGACCATTCAGTACCGTCGAAGATCGCATAATCACCCACATTCCAAGTTGTGTTCCCGTCGAGATTCGTCGAACCTGCGACACTCACAACATAGTAGTAGCCCTTCGTACCGGTACCGCTGGTCAGCGTGGGTGTGTTTGTACTGGCATTCCACGTGCCCTGATAAGTCAGGGCGCCGCTGATGGCCGCTGGCAGATACTTGGATGCCAGCGTGCCGCCCGAACCGCTCAGCAGGTCTGTAGGCAGGCCCACGTCAGTGGCACTGAGCGTGACGTTGCCAGTCCGCGTGTTGACGGCGAGCACCCCGGTATTCGTGAGGTTGCCGCTGCCGTCAACAGCGAGCCCAGTTGAAACAATCACACCACCCAGAACAGCGGTAGTCGCCGGCGGAAGCGTATAGCTCGTGATCGTGGGCTTGTTGAGCAGATCATTGTAGCTGCCTGTCGTGGCCACCGTCGCCAAGTCGGAGGCCGCTATCCCGATCTTCTGAATGAAGTTGTTGCCGTCTTTCGTGTAGAGCTTTAGGTCAGTCAGGTTGATCGCCAACTGACCTTGCAGGAGATTCCCCGCCGTGGGGACACTGCCGGCCGTCGCCGAGCGATACAACTGGACTGGGATATTCAGTGTTGTCATGTTCTGCTTCCAGTATTAGAACGTCCCGTTATCGATCGTGATTCCGGACAAGTACGAAAGCGGCACTGCGTCCCCCGGATTTGTCGGCGTCGGCAGATTGATCATCTTGTAGACGCTCTGCATGTCGATGTTTCCGGCCATCTGCCCACCGGCAAGCGGCAGTGCAGCGACATTGGCGGCCGTCAGCGTGACGTTCCCTGTTCCGTCCGGCGCAACACCGTTCACCGAATTCACTGGCGTGCCCGGTACCGAGGCTGCGATCGTGATCACACCGCTGTTGTCAGTCAGCGTGACGTTCGAGCCCGCGATCAGCGATTTGATAATTGCCGAGTTTGCCGGCGGACTCGCTTCGACCAGCAGAATCGTCCCGGTCGATCCCGGCTGACCTGTGACCGAGGTGATCGCGTTACCGATTTCTGGAATCTCGACCCACGATTGGTTCTCGCGGCCGTACAGATTGCCGTCGTTAGGGGCATCCGTAACGTAACCACCACCGCCTGTGATGGTGATCGTCTGACCACTCTGCGAGATCGAGATATTCGATCCGGCCGCCAACGTAACGGCACCCGAAACAGCGGTACCGCCCGAGGGAGTAATCGTCGAAACCGACGAGGGGAACGTGACGCTGATAGTTCCAGCGCTCACCGACAAACCACTACCGACAATCACACCGCCGAGCACTGAAGTGGTCGCAGCCGGCAACGTGTACGAATAGCCTGCACCTGTCGGAACGCTGATCGTCCCATCGCCAGCCACATTCACGTTGGTACCGATCTTCACGCCACCGAGTACAGATGCGGTCGCGGGAGGCAGCGTATAGCCGCCCGTCGTTGACAAAACACCCGAACTGATCGACAGACCCGAACCCACAATGATCCCGCCCAGCACTGAGTTCGTGGCCGCAGGCAGTGTGTACTTGTTCGTCAAATCGTTGTAGTTGCCGGTCGTCGCCACCGTAGCGAAACCGGTGATGTTCGCAGCCGTAATTGTGACTGCCCCATTCGACGTCCCGATGCCATTGACCGAAGTAATTGCATTCGGCGCCGCGATCGTGATGTTTTGCTGACCAGCGTCCTGTGTGACCGTGATGAACTGTCCGCCGGTCAGGCTCTTGAGGGCGGCCGGCGCACCGGATCCACCGGCTGCGTTGACGAGTGAAACGCCTGTACCTGTCGACGTAACTGCGGACACGCCTTGAGCCGGTGCCGTCAGATTGCCATTCGAATCAACAGACAGTCCGCTGCCTACGATAACGCCGCCCAGCGTGCTGGTCGTCGCCGGCGGAAGCGTGTAGCTCGCGCTGGCTGAGATCGTGCCATCGGCCGCAATCGTGATGTTGCTGCCTTGCTTAACGCCACCCAGCACCGTTGTTGTCGCAATCGGAAGCACATACCCATTCGAGATCGTGCCATCACCTGCGACGTTAATCCCGGTACCGATCTTCACACCACCCAGTACAGATGCAGTAGCAACAGGCAGCGTATAGGGACCTGCAACACTGATTGTTCCGTCCGCACCGATCGTGACGTTACTGCCCTGCTTCACACCACCCAGAACAGTCGTCGTCGCAACAGGAAGCGCGTACGGAGCAGCAACGCTGATTGTCCCGTCGCTCTGGACCGTAATATTGGCGCCGATGATTACGCCACCCAGCGAACTCGCGGTAGCAGCGGGCAGCGTGTAGGGCGCGGCCGTTGCGCTGATTGTCCCGTCGCCGGCAATCGTGATATTCGTACCCTGCTTGACACCACCGAGTACCGTGGTAGTAGCCACAGGCAGCGTGTACGGGGCGGGCGTGTTCGTCAGATCGGTGTAGGAACCCGAGGTCGCAACCGTAGCCAACCCCGGAATGTTAGCGGCCGTGAGGGCCACGTTTCCGCTACCATCGGGACCGATCGAGTTCACGGTCTGGACAGTGCCTGCTCCACCGCTCGCGCTAAACGTCAGTGTCTTGCCGTCAGTCGAGGGCGTGATCGTGACGCCGGTACCGGCCTCGATACTCTTGATGGTCGCAATACCCGTCTGCGTGCCATCTGCGTCAACCAGCGATGTCCCGTCGCCTTCCGATTGAACGGCGACTAGCCCTTCCACACCCGGGGGCGTCGATGTGCTGTTGATCGTGATTCCGTTCGCGTCTGACGTCAGCGTGATGTTCGCGCCCGGGACCAATTGCTTGAGCAGCGCGTTGTGGCTCGTCTGTCCGTTGTCATTGATCAGCGTGTAACCACCCGTGGCCGTCGTCGAACCTACCGATTCGATGTAGACCGTGAGCGCAGCCTGATTGATCGTCAGGTTGCCCTGTGCGTCAATCAGCAGGCCGCCAGCTGTCGGAACTTGAACGAGGCCTAGCGTCGTGGTGGTGGCCGTGGGTACCGTGACCACCACGTTCCCACTCGCGTCAGGCAGATTTCCGTTCACCGATTTTACGGTCCCGGCGCTGGCCAGCGCTGTAGCCAATCCCGGAATATCAGCAATCTGGATAACGACAGCCCCACTCGAATTCGGGACTTCGCCGTTGACCGTACGCACCAGACCAGTGAGTGTGGCCGTCAGATTCGGGATATCGCCAATCTGGATTGTTACGACGCCGCTCGCGTCTGGACTTTCTCCATTCACGACCTTAACGGTACCGGCGGCCGCCAGTTCCGACGCGAGTCCCGGAATATCTGCAATCTGTACAGTGACGGCCCCGTTGCTGTCCGGAGTCTCGCCATTTACAGACGCGACTTTTGAAGACAGTTCGCTCGACAGATTAGGAATGTTCGCAATCTGTACAGAGACATTTCCGTTGCTGTCTGGCCCAACTTCGTTGACGGTCTTGACCGCACCGGCGTTGGCCAACGCCTGTTCCAGACCCGGGATATCGTCGATTTCCAGATCTACGTTACCGAATTGATCCGGGCCCACACCATTGACCGAAGCGACGAGACCATTCGTGGGCCTCGTTTGCACGACCCACACCGCGCTATCGCCGGCCAGCACTTCGGAGCCTGCGAGCCACAACAGACCGTTACGCCACACGGTGGCCGTCGGGCTTACTTCGACCGGTGTCTGTACAGAATAGTAGACATCGATTGCGTCGCCCTGCACGATCGAGAATGTGAGATTTTCGTACGGAAGAGCGAACCGCCAGTTCTGGCCATCCCAGAGATACAGACCTTGCTCCTGCTTGCCTTCCGTCGAGGGAATGACCGCAAGAGGGGCTGTCAGTTGCTGATTAGAGATCCCGAGTTGGAGGTTTGAAACCCACGGGGCGACAACCGACGAGGCCACCACATCTCGATGGAGGGTGATCTCATAGTAGAAGTTACTTTCCATGCCTATCACCACGTGAAGATTGAATTCGCGCTGTTCAGGACGGGCAGACGCTGCGGAACCGTTGCGGCGCTGCCATTGATGACGGTCGTCACGTGCGTGAATTGATCCGCGTCCGCACCGTCATTGAGAGAATTGATTGACCAGAACCAGCCCGCGCTTTGTACGCCGTCCAGATACTGCGCGACCAGATCGGGTTGCATCACGATTCTGTCGTCGCCGTAAGTGGCGTTTGAGTACTGCGCGTAGTTATCGTGGAAGGTGAGACCGAAGATTCCACGTCCACGAAATCGATAGCCGTCGCCCGACTGGGGATCACCGTTGCCACCCCGATTGGCGTACACGAAATTCGCAAGTTTCTGCGGGTTGTTCACATAATCCGGAGCGTATGCACGCGCGTTCACGGCGACCGGCGATCCTGCGGGCAACTCAGGCGGTGGCGTCATCGTGAATCGCGAGGGCCACACGGCGACCAATCTTGCCGGCGTCGTGTAAGTCAAGTCCTCGGAAAACTGTGTGAAGTAATTGGATTCGACGGCCGACTGTGCCATGAAGTAGCGCACGCGCCGGGGTTGTTGATCGATCTGGAAGTGTGCCATTGTCTGGTTGATGGCCGCACAGAGTGGGCCCACGGCATCCGCACTGAGATGCGGACAAAACGTTGACATTTGCTGAGCGGTGATCGGAAAGGACATGGCTAACCTCTTATTTGGCGTCGATGGTGGCCACCGTCATCGTGATGGCGCCGTTTTTGATCGGATTGAATTCGTAGATGACTTGCACGCGTAATTCGTAGTGACCAACGTGCAGGCCGGGAATCTGGACTAGCTTCTGACGAAGATCCAGAAATTTTGGGTCTGGTACAACTTGATCCGGGAATTGATAAACAACAGATCCCGCGCCATCGACAAGTGCGGTTCGATAGACAGCGCGTCTCTCGATATCCGACTTAACGACGACCGGGATCTGAACGTCCTGCGGTGCTCCCGCGTGGACCTCAATGACCATGTTGGTCGCAATAACTGATTGGGATGGTGCGCGCTCGACGACCCAGACGACGAAGACGCCGAGCAGGACAACAAAACCCATCAGCGATAGCATCGACAGGAGCTTGTTCGCGGCACCACCTGTCCGTTTGAGCAACGCATAGTGAGGCTTCAAACTAAGGATCACGTCATTCTCCCTCGCGCTTGAGTTGATCAGGTTCTACACGCGGCTCCTTCTTATCGTCATCTGTGATGGGCAGGCCCAGCCGCAACCGATACAGATTCTCGATCTCCTTCAGCGCTCGCGTTCCCATCAGTCCGCTGGCCGCAATCAAGACGGCGGACAACGGCCCAATGATGTTTAACCAGCCACACAACCAAAACGTCAGGAGCCCCGCGAATCCTGCCGTGACCAAATCTCGCACGAGAACGATGAACGAGAAACGGTCCGAATGGTTGAGATATTTGACAGCACCCCCGATCAGCGCAAGGCCAAAAACCCAGAGGTACGTACCCAAGTTGTAACCGAACGGGTCCTTATCCAATTGCATAAATTTGCTCCGATTCTGAACCTCTAGTTACCTTCTGCTTCAAGGATCAAATTGACGAATTTGATCGCACGAAGCCTAGTAAATAAGGGATAAAGGAGGTCAGCAATGCAAACCCTAAACATGATCCTGAGCGCTAAATCAGTGCCTCATTACGTGCGCTCGGATCGCGAGGTCCTGCTCTTCGTTCAGGCGAAGACGATGCAGGACGGCATCATGAATCAGTGCGAGGACTACGGGCGGATCGTCGCTTCGTACTCGGAAGCACTCCAGAAAGCATTCCATCCAGATCTCCATATTCGTCTGCTCGACGGAGAAACGAGTCTGGACGCGGACGAATTCAGCGACGTGATTGTGATTCTCGTCGAACCCAAGGACGATTGACGAGATGAAAAAACGAATCTTCGTGATCGATGGGAATTGGTACCTCCATCGCGTATTCAACACACTGAAGACGAACCTCCCGGTCGAAGTCGCACTTCCGTACAGACTGCTGACCATGATCTGCAAGGACGCGCTGGCAGTCCGGGCTCAGTACGTATGCGTGGCCTTCGATGGGCCAAAGGTGTTTCGCTACAAATTGTTCCCTTCCTACAAATCGGGACGTCATGGCCAAGGTGAGGTCACGGACAGCGACAGCGAAAACGCGACGCCCGCACAAGATATCTATACGCTGCTCCCCTACATCTACGATCTATTTCTGAAGGTCGGGATCTTCTTCCATCAGCCGCGCAAGTTCGAGGGCGACGACGTTCTGCGTTCAGTCGCACACAAATACGCGAACGAGTACGACATCGTGTGTGGCGCCTTCGACAAGGACGACTTCCAGTTCTTGCGCCCGGGCGTGCGTCTTTATCATCCGGGCCACAAGAACAAGGCGACAGGTGAGACCGAACCTCGCTACTACACGCACGAGGATGTGCCGAAATTGTTCGGTGTCCGAGCCGACCAGATGACGGATTTCCAGACGCTGATCGGCGACAAGACGGATTCAATTCCGCCCATCAAGGGCTACGGCAAGAAGACGGCGGCCAAGCTGCTGAACGAACACGGCAGTCTTCAGGAATGGTGGAAGCAATCAGAGGGTGACGAGCGGGTTTTCATTCGCAGTCAGATGGAAAATCTGCGCCTGAATCGCAGCTTGGTGGAGCTACGCACCGACGCAGTACCGCCATCGGATCCATCCGAATGGCAGATCCAAAAAATAAAGCCTGAGGACAAACATCTGCCTCAGGCTTATCACGACTTCCACTTGTTTGTGTACCCGCGCTCGAAAGGTCTCTTCCGCTAGCAGGAAATGTTGGTCACCACGTAACCGGCCGGTGCGTAATCTTGCACTAAAACTTCGGTCGCATTCAAAAACAGACTCCCTGTTGCTGGGGACGCCGTAGAGCCCGGAGAATAATTTTGGAGAGTCACCCCTGTTGAAGCAGGCGTCCAAATAGCACCACTCTGATCTTTAGCCATTCCAACCAAAGTTATACACAACTGTACCGGACTTGTGCCTTGGGGGTACGTAATGAGTTCAGAGCCTCCAATACGGAAAGAGGTGTTGACGTACCCATCAATTGCATAATTGGCACCAACTGCACCTTTCCAATATTGAGTGATCCCGTTGAATAGGATTGTTGGAGATGACCCTACAGTAGCAGCAGGAAAACTGACACCGGCATAAGTATTAACAGTTTCAGTTGAGTTTGACAAACTCGTTGACTGTGAAACACTCGTGAAGCTGGTGCTCAGGATCCCGTGCTTTGTAGTCCCCCCATTCAACGTCATCGAAGTGCCAATATCCGTCACATCTGCATTTGGACGTGAGGCTACCATGTACACCCGTTTAGTCTGTGACGACACGGGTGGTGTCATGTTGAAATCCTGAGCATTGACCGCCGTGTAGCCTGAATTCCAAGCGAGGTAATCGTCAATGTCGATGGTCGTACTGCCCGTTGCACCATTATGAAAAAATGCCTCTGACGAACACGTACCGCCAGAAGCGCTGGTGAAAGTGTCCGTAAAAACAACCTTACCGTCAATCCATAGGGTATAAGATGAGCCAGTACCTGAGGACGTTAGTGTTCGGCTGAGTTCGCACTGATGGTACTTACCGTCCATCCAAGAACCCGAGGACGGTGTGGCCAATCCGATCTGAGCCGGCTGCGTGCTGGCGAATTCATTCGAATCGTAAATTACGATCTGACCTGCCGCGTTAAACCTCAGAAGGGCCCAAACAACTCCTGTACTACCGGCCTGAGGATTACCCAAAAGGTAGTTCGTAACGGAATCAGTGAAGGTTGTCCCGTTCCAACGGAATAAAAAGAAAACGTTGTAGGTACCGGCGGAACCTAAACCGTTCAGATCATTGGTGACCGGAGCGGTTTGCGATGCTGACAATCTCATCGCGTTCCCTTTATTAAATCCGGCACCTGCAACTACAGATACTCCAACGGAAGGTGCATTTATGCCAATTGTACCCCACTTGGCGAGCACCGAATCCGCATCAAATGAATCAAATCCAAGTACTGTCATTCAATACCTCTGCTTAGCGTGAGCCCAAGATAGACGCACTCAGGCCGGCAAGAGTTGCATCCGCCGTTGCAGGTGCCGTGAATACGATGGTGTCTCCTGCGGCCGCAGTGAACGCACTGGTGATCGAAATCGTCCCGACAGCAGATGAAGCCGCGAACACGATAGTACCGACGCTGGTGATCGCACCTGACAGTCCCGCACGGTGGCCGATCGTGATCGTCGTACTTGCGGTCGCCGCAGTCTGTGCCTTTGCGTATGCACCCGTCGATCCCGTCGGAAAAACGACCGGGAACGGAACCACGATCTCGTTGATCACCTGAGAAGCTGTGTACGATCCCGGCGCATAGAACGTGACCGGGAATGGAACCGACAGGACCCAGCGATACCACAGTCCACTGAATGCGATCGCGACATCACCTACGTTCCAGAGAGCGTGCCCGTCGAGACTTGTGGTCCCCGCAGTCGTCACAACATAGAACTGACCATTCGCCGACACCTGTTGGTAATCCGGAGTGGTCGTCACGTTCGTGCTGCCCGCACCGTTGTAGCTGATGTCGATTGTTTGCAGGCCAGTGGCGTTCAATGACGTGTTGGTGTCGCTAGTCGAATTCCCCGTGTGTGCCTGAATCACGTGATTGGCCGACGCGTCCCACGTGCCAGCGTACGTCAGAGTACCGAGCGGAATCTCGAAGAACGGCACGCGACCAAATGTGTACGGATCAGTGGCGGGCACCGACGTAGACGGCTGATCGAGAGAAGCCACACCACCTTGGGCATTGACCGAACTGGTGGCCACGGCCCCGACATCAAATGCCGTCAACGTCAGGAACTGGGTGTTCATTCCGTTAATGGTTTGAATTTGCGTCGACAGAATACCGCCCGGCGTTACGTTCAGGCCCGTGCCCACGACCACACCACCCAGCGTGCTTGTCGTGGCTGCTGGAATCGAGTTATTGGTCTGGAATTGAACCCAACCAGTCCACGTTCCCCCGGCGTACGCGCGAAGGAACATACCCGACGATCCGGCAAGGCGCTGAACAACATCGCCGCCCGTGCCCGTAGTAGTGAAGGGCAGAACTTCCAGCGTCGCTTCGCTGCTCAAACCCGACGGAGCATTCAATAGCGAGCCCGCATCGGCAGTCGCTACCCAGAACAAACCAGCCGTTTGATACGTGTTGAGGTCGCTACCGTTCGGAATCTCCGTCGGATTCACCAGACCGATGATTGACGAACTGACGTTGATGTTGCCTGAAGTATCCGGACTCACGCCATTCACGGTCTTGACCGCAGGGAAGCCCAGATCGATGGTGCCATCGCCCGCAATCGACAGATTGCCGTCACCCGGCGCCTTAACGCCACCCAGCACCGTCGTCGACGCGATAGGCAACGTGTAGGTAGCTGGTTTGTTGATCAGGTCCGTGTAGCTGCCTGTGATGGCAACTGTAGCCAGCCCCGTGATATCGCTGGCCGTCAGGTCCACGTCACCCGTTTGCCCGTTGACGGACGTGACCGGGAATGACGTCGGTGCCACGTTCAGCAGACCCGTGTCCGTGACCGTCAACGTGGTGCCGACGATGACTGCACCCAGTTGCGTCGGGCTCGCTATCGGCAGATTCGGAATCGTTGTCGACAGTGCTTGCCGACCGAAGACCACGAATTTATCGCCGACAACAGGTGTCATTGCGAGAATCGACGCAAATCCCAGCGTCACGTTTCCGCCGCTGATAGTCGCGCTTTGGATGTACCGGCACAGACCGTAGAGCGAACCGGTCGTGAATTCCAGAATGGCGGCGCCAAAATAGGCGGGATCCATCCCTGTCACATAGTCGGACAGCGCAATCGTCACCGATTGGCTATCGAATCCGACGACAGTGGCGGCCGCCTGATTGGCGTACGCGTAGGCGTCAAAGTTCCACAGCCCCGAACGATCGGTGTAGGCAAAGAACGCGGACTGCTGCGACGTCGCACCGCTGACAGTGTAAATATTCGGAATAGCTTGCTGCGGTTGTGGCAACTGATCGACAGAACCCAAGACGGCCAACTGATACTGATTGTTGACGCTCGCCAGATCCAACCACATTTCGTAGTTGGTGCCCACGACCGAAACGTACGAATCCAGACGAATCGAGTTGCCGACGCTCGTGCTCGTCAGTTGCAGCTTGTCGATCAGAACCTGACTGGCCGCGAGTGCGAAAAGCGTGGTGCCGACGAACAGACCCATCTCGCCGAATTGAAAGGGACCCAGAGGATAGTCGAGGAACGCTCCGTATTTGACGACGTTGCCGCTGACGGCCAACGGTGCAGTCGGTGTTCCAGTGTAAATGAGGGATCCGTGCAGCGCCGTATCTGACGCCTGCGGAACATAGTTGTAGCCAGATCCAAGCTGAAAGCTCGTGATCGTGACTGGCCCGGTGCTGGCCTCCAGAAGCGCTGCCCCGGCGGCCGTCAATTGAATAATCATCTTCTGATCCTTGCCAGAGAATTTAATTGTGACGATCTAAAATTGACGTTCAGATAAGGAATTTATGCGTTTAAAGCCGCTCGCCTCACCGACTATCAAGCCGCTTTCAACGGCCCTGATCGCCAAAGATTTCATCTCTCTGTACAAGCATGTGCACGACGATGTATTGATGGCCGAGAAGAACACACCACTTCGTGTTCTTCATCTTCGCCCATCGCAATTGCCATTTTGTGTACGCGAGTTCTTCATCAATCACGCGCGCTCGGGTCTGTACAGATTTCAAGATCTTGCGTCCTCGTACTACACGAGCGTTGGCCACACGGTCCACGAGGTGATGCAGAATTATTTGTGTCGTACCGGCCGCTTTCTCGCCGACTATCATTGTCGTGAGTGCGGTACGTGGCATCGAATGTCATACGTGCACGAGTGCTGTGGATTCCCAACCCGGTACCACGAAGTCGAGATCAGCTACAAGGGAATCGAAGGCCATATCGATGCTGTCTATAAAGACAAGCAAGGGCGTCTCTGGATTCTGGATTTCAAGACGACGAGTATCGCGAGTGCGGAAAAGAAGAAGACCAATCCGGGTGCGCAATACATCGAACAAATCGAGACGTACGCGGTACTGCTCGAACTCCAGTACGGCCTGAAGATCGAGGGCATCATGGACGCCTTCATCATGCGCGACAACCCGCGAAAAGATCCTACGGTGTACGCGAAGTTGTTGACCGACGAGGGGCGGAAGATCATCCGACGTCGCCTCGCCCGATACAAGAAAATGCACGCGCAGGTACTCGACGTAGAGACGTGGTCGCAAGCAAAGGCGTTGCTCGCCTACGATCGCTGCGAGCACGATCTGTGTACCGTGTGCAAGCTCGGCGACGACACAATCCTCAGCCGAATGAAGACCGCGTTCAAGGCAGGTCAGAAGAAGGGCAATCTACCGATCCGGGCAATGGCCGAGCGAGAACTGGCCGCCCGCAGGAGTAAATAGAAAGCATGGAACTCAAAGAATTCATCGCCGAACAAAAGCAATTGCTAGATGATTTCGTCGCCGATTACGAGCGGAAACGGAAGAAGAAATCATTGACGATGTTCAGGCGACCAACCGAATGGGACGAACTTTATGGCGCTTTCAAAGACATCTACGAAGACCGTGAAGGCCAGCGCGAGCGCGAGCCTGACGAAGCCAGTGAGCGTGCGGCCTAGTCAGATCAAGTGCAGGATTTCGAAGACGGTGCAGGCATCGGCGTACCAGCCAGTCACCGTCGATATCGAACTCGTGTACGACGTGCAGGAAAGTGACAGTCTGCACAGCATTTATACGAGTCTTCACGAAAAGACTTCGAAAATGGTGGCCCTTGCAATGAGGTCCGAACTCGAAAAGTGGCAGGAACTCGACGATGAATGGCGACAAAAGCAAGAGCGACGTGCGAGACGAGCCCGCGATGACTGATTTGGAAGCGCATCGAGAACTCGGTGTCGCGATCGCACGTCGTCTCGATCGCCGCCGTCCGTGGCACCAACGTAAAAACAATGCGTGCACGATCGCGCGTCTTCTATACAAAACACAACAAGCATGACCGAAAACACTTTCCACCGTAAATTCCGCCCCCAGACTCTCGATCGTGTGCTCGGTCACGAGAAGGTTGTGACCCGTCTTCGTGGAATGATCGAGAGCAACGAAGTACCGAATGCACTGGCTTTCTTCGGACCCCCGTCGGCCGGCAAGACCACGCTCGCGCGTATCGTGGCCGCCACTGTCAATGGAAAACCCGTTGAGCAGCAACAGGACTACAAGGAAATCAATGCGGCTACCCAGAAGGGTATCGACGACGTGCGTGAACTCGATAAGCTCGCGCGTTTCCGTCCGATGGGTAAGCGTCGTTTTATCGTCATCGACGAGGCGCAGCAGGTCCTGACCAATGCGCAGGCCGCGCAAGCGCTTCTGAAGCCTCTCGAAGAACCGAAGCCCGACACGACGTGGATCATTTGCTCGATGGAGCCGGAACGCTTCGGTACCACCAAGGTCGGGCAGGCGATGCTATCGCGTTGCACCCAATTGCATCTGGATGCGCCTACGCCCGCGAATCTTCTGAAGCAAGCTATTCGGATCGCCAAGGCCGAGGAGATGAGTTATGTGCTCGACGAGGATCGCGCGGTTTTGAAAAAGATCGTTCGCAACTCGGGTGGCAACATGCGCGATCTGGCAAACGTGATTCAGGGTCTGAAGCACTATTACACAGGCCTCGAAAAGAAACCGAAATTGTTGTCCGAGGAAGATGTGGCATCCGTACTCTCGACGTCCGAATCGTCGGATGAAGAGGCTGCAATGTCGTTCATGATATCTCTCTATAGCCTGAATTTCGGCGATGCTCAACGCGCCCTCCTCGACGTGAAAGATGGATTCGGCTTCGTCAAGAAGGTCTGTTGGATGGCCCAGTTCATCATGAACGTAAAAGCCCTCGACGGGGCCAAGCATCCGGCCATCAAGTGGTGGGGGAAGAATCCCGAACTGCTGAAGGCGATCAAGCCGCTGGATCGTGGACTTGCTTTCGTGTCGGCCGTGTACGCACGTCTGATCAGAATTCAAAGTCAGGCGATGTCCTTCCAGATTCCGGCACAGGATCTGTTATCGGCCGAGACCTTCTACCTGATTCAGGAACTCAAGGCGTTTGCCAAATGACAACCGTCACCTTAATCGAAACTGACCAGCACAAGCTGGGCGTCTACACGGCCAGCGCTCTGATCTCCGAGTTCCGGAAAGGTTTCGGGTACTCAGCGCTATTTGTCTTCGGCAGCGGCTCCGACAACGGCCAACAGGCGCTCTACAATCGCAACCTTCACTGGATCGCGGAATTGACGGATGACGCACGGGAAGCTGCGCTGCTCGCTGTCGCCAATTACCTCGACGCAGAAAACAAGCGACCGAAAAATGTATTGTGGGACGCACTGAGTCTTGTCGAACTCAACCATCGCCTGCATCGGGACGGCAGTCGGATGATGACCCTGCAAAGCTTTATCGTCGCACCTCCCGGAGAGATCGAGTTGCCTGCCGAAACTGTGCTCACGAGGATTCAAATCAAATGACCATGAAGACCCACGAACTCAAGTGCTCCACTCAGTATTTCCATGAGATCTGGGTCGGCCGAAAGACGTTCGAGATCAGAAACAACGATCGCGGGTTTGAAGCCCCGTGCGTGTTGAACCTGCGCGAAGTCGAACCCGTAACGGGCAAGATCACCGGACGCTCGATTCTTGCCGCCTGCGAGTACGTGCTCCGCGATTTCGAGGGCCTGCGTCCCGGCTACGTCGGTCTGTCGCTGCGTGTGGCGGCCAAGGAAGGAGCGCCCTATCCGCACGCGCCGTCGCATGAGCCGGTACCGGTTTTGCATAGTAAAGAATAGGTAGACCCATTTCCCCGCAGAGACCCATGAGCATCAACGTTCTCGAATCCATCTCCCTCGAAAAGGTCGGGCTGTTCGCTAATCTTGACTTTAAGATCGAGCCCGGACTGACCACCATCTATGGCCTGAATCGCGCATCCGGCCCCGCTTCGAAAAACACGAACGGGGTCGGTAAGTCATTTCTGGGCAGCATTCCGCACGAAATTATCTACGAAGAACCGATTGTCGGCGAGAAAGCAGATCGTGTCCGGCAAGGCAAGCGAGTGATGAAGTTCTCGAATTACGCGGGCCACAAGATCGTGATCAAGCGTGAGGCCCGGGGCAAGACTGAGAAACTGGAAATCGAAGTCGACGGCGAAAACAAGCAATTCAGAACTCCGACGATCGCGCGGCAATTTCTGAAGAAAGTGTGGCCGATCTCGCAGGAAGAATACAACACCTACGTCCATATCGATTCGGTCGTGCCCCATCCGCTGGTCCGTGGCACGACGTCCGAACGCAAGGACTTCTTTACCTCGTTCTTCGGTCTCGATAAGATCGACGCCGAGCGCAAGCTCTACCGCGCAGAGTTATCGGATCTGGCAAAAACGCGAGCGGCTTTCAACGAACTGCGCGTTCAATACCAGCAGATCAAGGCCGATCTGATGGATGAAGAGACGGCTGCTGCCTCCGAAGAAAAGGCGGCCAAGTTGCGCCGGCTGCTCACCAAATACCAAAAAGAATTCACTTCCGTTCAGGAGGTGATTCGTCTCATCGAATTCGAAGCGGCTGCGGCTGAGCAGATCGCCACACTCAAGCAATCGGTGCTCGACATCTCGATCGAAACCTTCAGCGAGGCTGTCGAGAGCAACCGCTGGGAATCCAAGAAGATCGAGGCCGACCTCGAAGAAGCAGAGCGGTGGGAGCAGTACAAACGCGACAACAAGCACTATACCGAGGCCTACAACGGGCTCTCGGATGCGGCTAAGGGCCTAATCCAGAGTAGGCGTCTCCTACGCGCCCGAGAGGATGCCTCGGCAGCGGCCTCAACTCATTCCACCCTGAAGGAGCGGTTCGAGCGACAGGAAGCAGAGATCGAGCGTGAGGAGAAGGAACTTCGCGCACTCGAACGCGTGGCGGCCGTGGCCCAACCCGAGGGAGATTTCGACGAGGCGCGGACACTGGAGCGCGTTTACGCGAAGCACCTAGAGCACGCCGAGCGTTTCGAGGATGGGAAGTGTGAGACGTGTGGGCAGACCGTTCAGATCAAGGACCCCAAGGTCGTCGAAAAGAAACTGACGCGAGTCCGCCAGCTGATTGCTGATCACGAAGCTTATGCATCCTACGCGAGTGCCCGCAAAGAAGCCAAGGCCCTGAAGTTCAAGATCAGAGCCCACCAGCGAGATCTGGAAGCCCTGCGGAAGCGACTGGCCGACGCACTTCCGTTGGCCAAGGTTCATCGCGAACTCAAGGATCTGCCCCGCAAACCCAAAGCGTTCGAGGGCAAGAAATTGCAGGTCACGGTGCTGAAACGAATGCTTGAAGAGCTGCGCGAACGCCGTTCGTTGCTTCGTTATTTGGCACCCCATCTCGACACGCTCGTTGCCCTACAGACTTTGACGGCCGAGGATCGCGAGCGCGCGAAGGCCGCGACCGGGCTGGCCGACAAAATGAACGACGTGCAGGAACGCCTATCTAAGCTTGTGGCCAAAATCGAGGTCAACAAGTCGCAGTCAGGTCAGGCGCGAAAGATGCGGCTCCGGCTGAAAGAGATGAAGGCCGAACTCGCTGACGAAGAGGCACTGAAGGCACTCGTTCAAGCCTACGACGACCGGAATATCAAGAAGATGGTGGTTGAGGCTATTAGCCAGAAACTGTTTGCCATCATCAATCGAATCGCGAAGAAGGTGTTTCCGGAAGACTACGAATTCTCGTTCGAGTGGGATTCACAGATCCACATTTTGGTCCATCGACGCTATGGACAAGAGGTGAAGACTTCGGATGTACGCAAGCTGAGCGGCGCCGAATCGACGATCTTTACGCTGATTTTGGTCTGTGCGTTGCTTGCTTTTGTGCCCGAACGCAAGCGCTCGTCGATCATGATTCTCGACGAACCGAGTGCGCGTCTGTCGGCCGAAATGATCGAGGTATTGAAAGAGGTGATCAATGTGCTGGTTACCATGATTCCGTCGATCGTGATCATCACACCGAAGGACGAAATCTACGAGGGATCGAAACCCTACACTGTCGTCAAGGACAAGCACGGCGTGGCCAAACTATTTGCCGGTTACCCGCACGAGTACAAACATTAAATCCAGACCAAAGAGGTAGCACGAAATGATTTTGCAGGCTTACGGGTTCGTGGACGCAACACCGATTCAACTTAGCGAGGCGCTGAAAGATCTTCACATGAGCCATTCGCTGATTGGCGGGCACGGGCGAGTCATGCGCCTAGAACTCGACGATTTGACTCCGGAGCAACCTGTCTGGCCTGTGATCGTCGACCGCGTGCGCACGATCCCGAAGATCGATTTTGACCGCGATCCGATGGTGCTGTTTGTCGTCGACGGCCGGGCCAGTCTGGCGGTCTCGAATATCAGCGATGCCACACTTCCGGAAAAGCGAGGCAGCAGATCGTTGCGTGACACTCTGGTCGAGGCCTTGCTCGAATCGCACAAGTTACGCGGTATCGGAAGCTGGCATCTGATCCGGAACGAGCCCACGCTGAGCGAATTCGTCAGTCAGGCGGTAAAGCCTTCGCTGGTCAATCTCGTGCAGGGTGCAATCTACAAAATCAATCCGTATGCGGTGCGCAAGGAAGTGCAGCGCACGTGCATTGCTTATCTGGCGGGTGCGATCTCGACGCCTGCCATTCGACGCTACCTGAAATCTTCCCTCAAGTTTCAGACATTGCTGTCCATCATCGACAGTGACAAGGGGTTGAATCTTCGGGAGGCTGTTGCTCAGGTTCAGAACGGCCGGCCGATTGATTCGGTGTGTCTGGAGTTCAGCGTCGAATCCTTCGAAATTCTCTACCTGATCAACAGCTACGGACACAACAAGGCTTAATTTGATAGGGCGGTCTCAGCCCTTTCTGGAGAGTTTTGTTCATGTCCTATATCAGATTGTACTTGGTCCCTCAGGGCGGCGTTCAGCAAGTAATTGACGTCGATGCCAGTGATCTCGTGCTCTCGGCCCAAGCCTTCGTCAGTCCCCAGACGGCACCGACCGTCACACTCGTCGGCGCCTCAATCGATTCTGTTTTCACTCCGTTCTCGTTCACTCCGGTACCACCGGGCGGACTCAGCCTCGTGAGTTCGCAGCAGCAAGAAGTTCGTGTTTGTTGGCGCGAGCCCGTTGGTACCGAAGATTACCCCAATCAAGATCTGATCGTTGTTCCGGACCCATCGGGCGGAATGTGTACGTGTGGGATAACGTGCAGCGGAACCGATCTCACCTATGTACAAGTCCAAGCGGTAGCCTAAGGAGCCGTCAATGTCTGGAATTCAATTTGGGTTGCCGCTCGCGCAACCCTCCGCGCAACTGATCCTGCCGATCGTATTGACGTCAGGCGCGGTTAAAGGATTTTTCCCCATCACGAGCACCACGTTCCAAGGAACGGAGACCTCGTTTACGTTGTCGGATGGCGCGGTGCCGATTACAACGGTCACACTGCCACCGAAGAACAATACGGGTACCTACGATGAGAATCGTGTATCGCAGTATATGGCCGCCCAGTGGCCGGAAGTTGATGACTACGCGCAACCGTGGCGCGGCTACACCGAACTGGTGAGTTCGGACGTGCCGAACACGATCGGGTTCTACTCGTGGTGGTCGATGCCGGCCGTCATGTGGTTCCAGCATTTCGGGCGCGGCTCGTATCTGGAGGCCATGAAGTTCAATCTCGACAAATACGTGACGGCCCCGCCGTCGCCTCCGGGACCTCCTGTCGTGACAACTCCGCAGACGCTCAACTGGGCAACGTCGCTCAACGCAGTGGCCTTCTCGACGAACTGTGCGTTCTTTGATTTTTCGTGGACATCGCTTTTCAAGACCCAGTTTATCGAAGATCCATCGCAGGCCGGTAACACGGTAATTCCACTCACGATCTCGATCGTTTCAAATCCAGCTGGCGGCTACTTCAAGGCCTCGACCGTATCTGCCCAAGGTTCACAGGTCGTGGTCCCGGGTGGTGGTGTTCAGTTCAACACCGTGCGTATTCTCCGATTGCAGGATCCGCCGGTTGGTACCTACACGTTCACGTTCGCAATCAGCGCGAACATCAACGGTGTCATTGATACCGTCAATGCCGTTCTCAACCTCGTGGTGACCTAAACCCAGTCGGGTAAATAAGAAGTAGAACGGACAACACCCTTTCCATAATGCAAGCCACAATCGACGCTTCAATTATCGGGGAGGCGATTCGCGTCGCCCTCCGCCTCAGCCCACCCATTACCGAGGCCTTCATCCTACAGGCCAAAAAGAATCGGCTTCACCTGATCAGCGTCGGTGAACTCTCGAAGTGCACGATCTTGCTTCCCTGCGAAGTCGAGGGCACTGCCCTGTTCGCGGTCCCGACCGAAGCATTGAAGGACGCGACGGCCGGTCGTGCCGACGTGACATTGACCTACGACAAGACCATGTTAAAGGTCAAGAAAGGCACGTACAGCACGTCGCTGACTACTCTGGACGCCATCGAACCCGATCCCGATGAAAAGATCGAGGGCGACCACTGGAAGATCAGTGCAGACCAATTGAAGTGGTTGAAGGGAGCAGTGACTGGCGTGAGCCTGCGCGCCACACAGAACCTCACGACCTTTATGCCCGTGTCTCTCAAGCTCGGGTCAAAGTCTGCGTTCGTTTCCTGTTACGACGCCAATCATATGGCCTTCACGTCTTCCAAAGAAGTGACGGGCAAAATGAGCCTCACACTTCCGCTCGACCTTCTAACGGCCGTGCTCGACACGTTCACGGCCGTCGAGTGTGAGATGACGGTCAGTAAATCGGCAGTCAAGGTCCGCAATCAAATCATCGACGTGGTGCTGAGTCTTCCGGATGTCGAGGACGAAGTGCTGGCCGTCGAGGACGTGATGGAAAAGGCCAAAGAAGCGCGGACGGCTGAGGTCAAGACGACAGAGGTTGCGAAGAAGGAAGTGGTGGCATTCCTCATCAATGCGAAATCAGTGGCCACACGCGAGCGCAGCGAAATTGATGTCACGGTCGAACCCGGGGCCGTTGTCTTTCAAGTGAAGACCACGAACGGCACTTCGCGTATCAAGCTCAAGGCCGCGACCAAAGATCAGCAGACTTTCAAGATCGACTACGAGTATTTCGACGAGGCGGTACGACGCTCGGCCGATCTCGTGACGTTCAAGATCGTAGAAAACTTCGCAGTCTTCAAGACGCCGGCCTGTTATTCACTGATTGCCCTCAACCAATGATTGCCTCCCAACTCGAAAAGTTACACAGCCTTGGCCCCCACGTGTTTCACGAAATCGCTGGGGGCCATGTTCTTTTGGTGCAGTCAGTTCCGGACCAGCAGGTCGTGGTCGTGCGTGATCAGATACCGATTGCCTGCATGTTCGAGATCCATCGCCTGATGGCCACGGACGGCACCACGACCACGAGCGTCGGCTACCTGTTCAGTTCTCAGTTCAAGACCGTCAACAACGGCGGCCACATCGTGACCTTTCTGGAGTCGAAACGGGGTCTGGCCGAGAAGTCGGAGATCCTGATCAAGTCGGAAGATCTGGTGCTGATCCATTTCCCCAATCGAGGGACGATGGCCATCAGTCCGACGATCGATGACTACACCCGACTTATTTTCGACGAACAGTAAGAGAGGCACATATGGCACGCCGTGGTGAAAGTCTTGACCTTGTGCAGTTCCTGAAAGAGATCCGGGAAGACGCAAAGTATAAAAAGTTTGTTGAGATCGTGAAGGTCTGTCAGAAGCGTCTGCGCATTGAAGCGGACCGGACCGAGGCACTGGCCCTTCTGTCGAATCGGACGAGCCGCGAACTCCACGCGACGAAGAAGCAACTCAGTCCGAAGAGCGTGAGCGAGGCGCAGGCCAACGATATGCAGGCCCGCTCCCGGCTGACCGAAATTCGGGTCAAGAACAGGTTGCAAGCTGATGCGCTGAAGGATGCGACAAAGGCGATCCGGAACCACCTGATGACCGAGTATTCGGATGAGATGGCGACGTTCCCGAACGCAGAGGGGCGAGCGGCCTTGATCGAGCGAGTGCAGGGCACGGGCGGTACCCTGCTATCGGAAACCGAGTCCCTGATCGACATGATCGATGTGATTATCAAGGACGTCGATCAGAACTCCTTCTACATGTCCAATCTGACCGAAATTATGAAGCTGTTGGACGGCTCAAAGGGGAGTAGAAACGTATGATGCCGCATCTCAAATACCTAGCTGCACAGATCGCACTTGCCCTCGGCCACGGTGCCGAGGCCACCAAGTTCTATCTCAATTCCGGTCAACTACCCAAAGGCACGGAACCGCTCTTCATCATTGCACTGGAAGACCAGTTCTACGCTCAGGAGCTGATGAGAGAAATCAAATATATGCTGCGCCCACACGGCGAAATTGATTACGGCGCAACCTCGATCAGCTGTCACGACATTCGTGTTATCCGAGCGGATCGAACAGTGGCTAACCTTCGTGGAAATACTGCGTTCGGCTGTGTCGTGGATTTCCGAGACATAGCGAGCAGTGGTGAATTGGTAGATGCTATGTACAACAGTCTCCTGACGTTCAAGCATCTTGGACATGACTGCTTTGAACTACCCTTGTAGGTCCGCTATGTCATTGCAATCGTTCTTCGCGCATTTTGAAGCAGTAGCGGACGAGCAGGTTCGTCCGATCTGGCGTTACACCGAGTTCGAGACCAAGCTCGGGATTCGCCGGGAGATTCGTTCACTCGGCGAGTCGCTGATTTTCCTCGAAGTGCCACCGTCGGGCGATCTCCAGTTTATGGCCATGCATACGAAGGACTTGCGTGTGTATGAGCACGGTGCGCACATGCTGACCCTGCTCGCCAACTTCTATTTGGAACGCACCGACTGTCTTCGTCTTCGGCTGTTCGGGCCTGCCTATCAATCGGTGCTGGCCCTCAAGGGTTTCACTGTCGTGCCCGGCGTAGCCAGCGGGAACATCGAGAGTCGTGATCGACGCGGCAATCTGGCAGACGTCGAACTCCAGTACATCAATTCAGTCACAATCACAAAGACCAAACCATGAGCCACGTCATCCTGTCCGGCCCCGCACTGGCGACCGAGCCCAACGCATCGACCTACTATATCGTGCTCGATACGACGAGCATCAATCGACCGCTGGCCTCCATTGAAGTAAATACAACGAATAAGACCAAGCTGCTGACTCTGCACACCAGCTATCTGGAGATCGACCTGCCAGCCATCATGTGTCTGGTCAGTGCGGTCCTGAAGCAGTACAAGGGGACCTCGATCGTGGCCACCGACAGTACAGGCCTAGTACTGGCCATGGCCCTGACGGCCGCGCAGGCTTCAACGGATCCCGCGATCGTCGCCGCTTGGACGAAGTTGAATTTCGTTATCGAGGCCTCATCCGACGACGCACCGACCGTCAATAAGGTGCGCTTCGTCGGCACCAACATCGCGGGCATTAAGGCCCTGTCTGCTTCGTCTTCCATCACCTTCACCATCAGCAGCAAATGATCACTGTGCACGCCCGGGAATCCTTCCTCATCAAGAGGAAGACGATTCCGATCGCGGTCCAAGAGACGCTGACCAAGAAATACAGCTACCGATTTTACGACGAACGAGTTTGCGCGAACTGTGAGTTTTTGGAAGATAGACATTCGCCAACCTGCGATAGCTGCGATGCGTTCAAGGGCGGTGCCGATCTGGTTACGCCCGTTCTGATTGGCAAGACCGAGTATATCAAGGCACCTATCGGCGATCGCACGGGCGTGCTAAGAGAGATCGCGAACGCTGGACTCGACTACCAGATCAAGCCCCATTACCCCAATTCGCCGATGAAGCGAGTGATCAAGTTCACGGGCGAGCTACGGTCACATCAGCCGGCGGGTGTGGAGGCTATCGTAAAGAAGCGACGGGGTGTCTTGCGCGCGCCTCCGCGTAGCGGGAAGACCGTCATGGGCACGGCCGCCATTTGCCGAATTGCCCAGAAGACGATGATTCTGGCCTCGCAGATCGAATGGCTCGAAGGGTTCGAGGAAACGTTCATTGGTTCGGCCGAGCAGCCGGCGATGACCAACTGTCGACGCAGTCAGATCGGCCGGGCCAGAACAATCGAAGAGTTCGAGAAGTATGATGTGTGTCTTGTCACGCCCCAGACGTTCCGTACGCCAGCTGGACAGAAACTGCTGCGCAAGATCAGGGACATGTTCCCAGTCCTGCTCGTCGACGAAGTCCACAAGGCAGCGGCCGCTAAATACGCGAAGGTCATCTCGGCGTTGAATTGCAAGTGGAAGATCGGGCTCTCGGGCACGCCCAATCGCAAGGATGGACGCTACGTGCTGATGCGTGCGCTCATGGGACCCCTAATCGCCGACATCAAAGTCGAATCGGTGGTGCCTCATGGCCGTCTGGTCAAGACTGCTTACACCGAGGGACCGAAAAGGAAAGGCGGTTACCAAGTTCCATGGTCGATCGCAGTCAACAAGCTGGAGTACGATCCGAAGCGGCTGAAACTCATTGCCGACTGGGCCTTGAAAGATATCAGCAATGGGCACATGGTGCTGATTCCGCTGGCACGGGTCAAGGCCATGGAAGCCCTGACGATGGCCATCAACAAGATGGCGGGTAAGAAGGTTGCGGACGTGCTACACGGCAAGGTCCCCAAGCCCAGACGGAAGCAACTGATCATCGACGCGCGCTCCTACAAGGTGAAGTGCCTCGTGGGGACCACAAACCTGCTCAGCACGGGGACCAACATCCCGCGCGCCAGCGCTCTCTACGACGTCACCCTCAGTTCCAACAACGAGAATTGCGAGCAGCGCAGCCGTCGCGTCTGCACACCGTTCGACGGGAAGCCAACCCCAATCATTCGATTCTTCCTCGACGATCTGGCAGTGCGCAGGAACTGTCTGCGCAACGAGTACTACAACGTTCTGCGCCCCATCATCAAGTTAAAGCTCACCGATAGAGACGAACAGGTGATGAAGCTCTATCTCAGTCAAAAGGTGGGTGGCGGCCTCACACGTCGTCTCAGTCTGGATTAATTTAATGTCCCATATCTGTTCAGTCTCGTTTCCCTATGATCAGTCACGCGCTAGGGACAATCCTCCTTGTCTCTATTGGCCGCGACTCAGGAAAGTAACTATCTTCGCTGACACTGTGGCCGGCGGCGAGGTGCAGATCACGCGTTACGTGAATGATATATGGGGCGGATCCTTCTGGATTGAGATTTTCGCAGTGCCTTTAACCAACGGATCCCAGTTCACCATTATTTTTCATCGGTAAATAGAGGGTAGGACAAGACAGGGATTTGCACATGGAAGCAGTAAGAGGTGGAAGTCGAAAGCCCTACCAGAGATCGAGCGCCCGGCCAAAGTTCGTGGCCGAAGAAGAGGTGCCCCGCCGAGTCGTTCCTGATTCGGCGGACGATGAGATCGAGTTGCCGGCCACGATCAAGATTCGATCGCAAGCAGCGCTCCGGGCAATCGTTCCGGGTACCGTGTGGCGACAGGGCGCATTCAAGTGGGATCCGCAGTCATTCGTTGCCGAGTCTGAGCGACTGCGCGACGACAGGGTCATCGATAGCCGGGTGCAGAACAATTCGCTGAAGGCCTTTTTAAATGACCCGCAGGTACCGGTAATCTACGGTGTGTCAGGCAATCCGGACGACGCGAAAGCCAAACTGTTCGCGGCCTTCCTCGCAGCCGCTCATATCGAGCGCGTAGGGGCTCGCGCGAATGTGGTATGGCACTGCCTATACGGAAGCTACGATAACCCGCTTTTGCGTGAATATGACCCGATTGACGGGAAGTCCAGTCCGACGCTTTTGGTCCTGTCTAACCTGACCGCCGGATCCACCAACGTGAAGTTGGAGAAAGCCCGCGATCTGATCGAACGCTTTGCCGAAATCCCACGCATCATCGTCAGTGCCGGCGAAGACCCTATTTCGTTTCACTCGACGCGCCTGTACACGGAAGTCAATGCGCTAGCCTACTTCGCCAACACGCTGATCAAGCCGCGTGTCGAAATCATCTGAGGGAAAAGAATGAAAATCACTCGTCGAACCTTCATCAAGGGCCTTAGTAGCCTGTTGGCCATACCAGCGCTCGCCAAGGCCGCGCAAGCACCTGCGCCTGCACCGGCTTCCGCGCCTCAGGCACCTGTCCTCGATAAGGCCAAGCCGTTCGAACTCCACGATGAGCAGGATGGGAACTGGCTGAACAGGATGCTCAACGAATTGCTGGCCGTTTATCAAGCAAATTTATTCGAGGTCAATGACAGTGTGACGCGGGATCAGACATCGCTTCGCATGTCGGAGATACTGAGCGCTTACGGCAAGCGCGGAAAACTGTACAGCTTTGCGATCGCCTGCAACGAGTCCAACAATCCGATGTCTGTAGTCGACGATCATGATCTCCGCGCTGATGTCCGTTTTGTCGTGGCCGGAACACAGGTCCAGCATTCGGTCAACTTCACTTCCAACGGTGCCTATCATGTGACCCATGACGTCCGGCACGAGCGCTCCTACGGCACCTACTATCTCGTACAAGGGCCCATACAGGTAGTCCAGTTTCCGGATGGCTATCAGACCTAGCGGCCCGGCAGTAAATAAAAGATAGAACAGACCACGAGGTAAAATCTTGAAATTAGCGTCGCCGCGTAGTGAGCTTGCGGTTTTGCGCGGGCTCTGCCACAAAGAGAAGAAGATCGCAGGTACGCTGATGTCCAGCATCGACGAATCTTATTTCTATTACGAGGAGTCCCGCGAGATCTTCAGCGCGATCAAGAAGCACATGTCGGACAGCGGTACGACTCCGACGTACAGACTACTTATCGAAGACCCAGAACTCTCTGACAAAGCACGCGACCACTTGCGTGACTCGCAGGCCACGGTCACGACTGTCGCCGAAGCTGAAAAAGCCGCGCAGATCCTGAACAAGTTTCGTCAGGGGCGCGGCCTTTTCAATTTGGCGGCCAACGTCAACGAGCGGATGAAGGCCTCGAAAGTCGACATCGACAGTCTGCTCGAAGAGACGGCAACGGCCATCAATATCGCCCGCTCGAAGAAGAGCACGGAGGACGCTTTCCTCCACTTCGGGAAAAACAACAACTCGAATTCGACAGTCAAGTCACTGCTCTACGACGACAACTCCGAGACCATTATCCCGACTGGCATCAAGGCCTACGACGAGGTGAGCGGTGGGTTCGCCCGGGGTTCGCTCGTGACCGTGGGTGCCAATTCGGGCGGCGGTAAGTCGGCGACGGCCAATGCGATGGCCATCAATATGGCCAACATGGGCTACAAGGTGCTTCTGGTGCCCTTGGAAATGTCGAAGAAGGAGATGACGGCCCGGACAATGGCCAACGTGACGAAGACGAATCTGACGAAGATTCTCCTCCAGCGGCTGGCCACAGGTGAGCGTGATCTCGTGTACGAGAAGTACCGTAAGTGGGTCACGCGGGTCAAACGCAAGGGCGGCCGCTACACGATCTTCAAGCCCAAGGAGGACATGACGATCGAAGAGATCATGGCGGCCATTAGTGCTTACGAGTGCGACGTCGTGATCATCGACTATATCTCGCTGCTCAAGGGTGTCGACGGCGATGACATGTGGCGGGCGCTGGGCTCGGTCGCGCGCTACGCGAAGATCAACGCGGAAGTTGAGAATCGCGTGAACATATTGCTGTGTCAGGTGAGCGACGACGCCAAGATCCGCTACGCTCGCGCCATCTCCGAGCACAGTTCGAACTCGTGGATCTGGGTTGCAACGAAAGAAAGCAAAGAGTCTGGACTGACCAAGATCGAGCAGCCGAAGTCTCGTAACAGTCTGGCGTTCCCGTTCATGATCAAGCTTGAATACGAGTTCATGCGTGTGAGCGAAGCACCACAAGACGATGCGCTGGGTTCGATCGACAAGAAGGATGAGGCCGAGCAGGGCCCGGGCAAACCCAAACGCAAGCTCAAGAATCTCGCGGACGCGGACGTTTAGATCTGCCACGCGATTATCTGTACCTTTCCTAGTGAGAACACAATGAGTAGAAGACTTGCGACCGTTCGCATGGTGACCGAACTCGCACCTATTCCGGACGCGGACCTGATCGAATTGGCGATTGTCGATGGTTGGCAATGTGTGGTAAAGAAAGGTGAGTTCCGTGTGGGCGCACTCGGCGTCTACTTCGAGATCGATTCGTTTCTGCCTGCCTCAGACCCGCGCTACAAGTTCCTTGAGCCTCGATTCGTCAAGTGGCAGGACAAGGTCGGGGCACGAATCAAGACCATGAGGCTGCGCGGTCAGATCTCGCAGGGTTTGCTGTTGCCAGTCACCGATTTCCCCGAGATCGATCTAACCCAATTTATCAACAGCGGTGTCGATATCGCGGAGCAGGATTACACGGATCTGCTCGGTATCGAGAAGTGGGAGAAGCCACTACCGTCGTCGTTGGATGGCGTGGCCCGAGGTAACTTCCCATCGTTCATTCCAAAGACGGACGAAGAGCGGGTGCAGAACATTCGCGGTCTGTTTGACAAGTGGGGACATCAGACGTTCCAAGAGACGATCAAGATGGACGGCAGTTCGATGACCGTCTACTACGTGGCAGCTGAAACCGACGTCTTCGCGCAGAATGCCAAGGCCGGCGAGAACGGTGTGTTCCCCGACAGTCTAAATGGCGTGTGTTCGCGCAATCTGGATCTGGTGGAGACCGAAGGCAACCTGTTCTGGCAGACGGCGCGCACGCTCGGCGTTCTTGGTAAGCTGGCTGCTCTTGGTCGCAGTCTTGCAATTCAGGGCGAACTATGCGGCTCGTCGATCCAAGGGAACTTCGAGAAATTTGCGCCCGGCGAGCACAATTTCTTCGTCTACAAGGTGTGGGATATCGAGGCGCGCAAGTACTGGTCGCCCCAAATGGTGAAGGATCTCGCGACCGATTTCGGTTTGCAGCACGTGCCGATCAACGGATACTTTGTGCTCAACGAGATTGCGAAGACCACCAATGATTTGGTGGCGCGTGCTGATGGCACGGGTATCAACGGGGCCAAACGTGAGGGTCTGGTCTTCAAGCACGTGAAGCAAGTAGACGATGGCCTTGAATCATTCAGCTTTAAGGCCATCTCCAACAGCTATCTCTTGAAGCACGACGAATGATGGACTGAACCCGGCCAAGGCCGGGTTTTTTCTTTTGGACTCAGGATAAGTCGCGCATCCGCCGGGAACCAGTTCGCATGGGATTTCGAACACGCGTGCCCGATTGATGGCGGCTGTCATGCGCAAAAAGTCTCTTGGTGGGCCTAGATCCGGTTGGCCAAGAACGTCGAGATCGCTTCGGAGGCGGCGATAGCGCTGCAAGGGTACGGACCGAAGCCGTTGCCCGTGAACTGCACGGCGTCGATAATGAACCGGCCTTCTTCTGCATAAGCCTCATCGTCGTAGACAACGACAGCAGAGACACCGAGGGACTGAATCTTGCGAATCTGGGCCAGCAATTGATCTTGCCAGCTACTGGTGTTTGCGACGCACATATTAAACTCCCTTTGCGGCCACGGCTTGGGCGAGGGCCGCAAAGGCCTCAGCGCGACTATCAAACAGCTGATCTGAGAGATCCAGCAGATCGTCGTCTTGTGGAATCACAAACCACTTTCCGCTCACCAGTTGTTGATCGATGATACCTCCCGAGACCGGATCGAGGAACGTGGCCATACGACCCGGAGCGCTCTGTGTCCACCCGTCGGGAAGTTCTACATTGAGATCTACGTTTTGCATCAGGTTCTCCCTTTCGTCAGAATTCGTCAACCACAGAACCTATTCTACACAGTTTCACCGTTTGTGCAAGCCCCAAAAGAAAAAGCCCCACCGATTTCTCGATAGGGCTTTCTGTACTCTACCCGCCTTTGAGGGCCAGCGCCGGATGCCAGCGGCCTTCCTTGTTAGCCGTCTGGGCAGCACGGCGTGCATCACGCTCATCCAAACCTGAGGCGAGGGCCACAGGTTCATTGGAACCCGGTCGCTGACTGTCGATAACTCCGAATCGACCGTTCTTGAACTGGACGGCCCAGAAGCGTTGGCCTTCACCCTCGACGATCTTGTAACGACCAATGTGTACGTCTCGCTTGGCCTGATGCTCGTCCTCAACATCTGCGACAAGTCGGGCTGCTGCATTGATCTGAGTCATATTCTTCCCCTTTAGGCACAGGACGATAGTACTCGCGTTTCTCGTCCTGTGCAATGACTCAGAGTTAAGCCATCGTGCCTTCGTTGACTTGCTTGATGACGTCGTCGAGGTACGGCTTGTCATACGAGTACAGTTGCTTCCAGTACTCGATGGCCTGCGCCTTGTCTTCGCGTGAGATGCCAGCCTGCACCATCTTGACAGCGAACGACTTCTTGACGGGAACACGGGCAATCGAGGTCACCATGTCGAGTCCAACGACGGCCGCTTCTTCGCGAGCGTAGCTCACGATCTTGACCTTCGAGGTCGTGGCCTGCACGACGAAACCGTGGTCCACATCACCGCTGGCCGTCACGTATGAAACGAATTCGCCACGCGAGGCCGAGGCCGTGCTCAGTTGGGCCAGACGCGTCACGTCCGAACGGCGTTGCACGTGAGCCTTCATCAGTTCCGACAAATCTTCCTGACCGTGGCGGGCCAGATAGGTACCGCTCTTGCCCTGCTTGACTTCCCAGAGCGAGTTGTCGACTTCGCTCATCATGATGTTCGACGAACCCATCACGCGATAGTTGGCACGCAGTTCAGCCGGATCGTCGATCAGGCGAAGTTCGCGATTGGCACGAACGAAACCAACAGCCACATTCGCACGCACTTCGCGGAAGCTGTCGTCGACGATTGACATGCGGTTGTCAGCCATCTCGTTGAAGGCCGCGCGGATCTGTTCTTTGTTGAACTTGCCCGTGAACGACAGGATGACGCGAGCCAGCGTCGGGCTCTTCAGTTCGAAATCGGTGAGTGCAATGGTGTTCATTTAAAGCCTCTTTGTGAAAGTGGAAATGCTTTTGTGAGCGTCTAAGCGCATGTGATGAAATTGCATCGGGTCAGAATCTTCCCCAACCCGAAACTGCGTGATTAAGTACGTGTTCCGACGAGTGTTCCGAAGATCCCTTCGATATTCGCAGGTGTTGGGCTCGCGGCAACGATGAACGCGATGTTGTCGCCGGCTGCAAATGAGGTGGCAGTCATCGCGACCACGCCGGTACCGCTGCCCGTAAACGTGATGGTTCCGACAGGCGAACCCGTATTGGCATTCTTAACCACGTTGATGGTTGCCGTTCCTGATGCGCCTGCTGCTGTAAATGCGGAACTACCAGCGCCTGCCGGGAATGACGTAGCGGCCGTAAAAACTTGCCGCCACAGAACTTGTCCCGCAGTTGGAGTCGTACCGTCTCCGGCATCCGGAACCTGAACCTCGTAGGGCGCGCCCGAACTCGACGCAACTGCGGCCTTCACGTACGCAGCCGAGGCCGCGTGCGTATCGACCACAGTCTGCGCAACGGTTGGCACCGTCACGTTCGTGGCCCCGGTCATGGTGATCGCGCCGGTCGCAGTCAGACCACCGTTGAAAGTGTGCAGCCCTGTCCATGTTGGCGCAATGGCCAAACTGATCGCCGGAGCCGCATCGCTGCGCATGAACGTTGTGGCCGATCCGTTGACTGCTGCGGTACCGACTGAAGCGGATGGGTTGGCAGCTGCTGGGACAGATGGGACTGTCGCACTGATCGTACCGTCGCCGGCGATCGTGATATTCGTACCCTGCTTGACACCACCGAGTGCAGCCGCCGTCGCGATCGGAAGATCGGTACCAGCGAGCGCCCGAAACACCGGAACACCACCGCCTGCTGGAGCCGCGAATACTTCACCTGCTGTCTGTGTCGCGAGTGCGGCCGTCAGGGTGCCGGAGGCAGTGACAGGCGAACCCGAAACAGTGAAGATAGGCGGCAGTGCGAGGCCGACACTCGTCACGCCCGAAGAAGCGCCGCCCGAATTGACGATCAGCGTTGCCCAAATGGTCGTCGCGCTCGCAGTGATGGAGGTGGCGCTGGAGAGCACGCCGTTGCGATAAACATCAGCACCTGACGGCGGAGTCACCGTCGACTGAACATCTGCGTAGACTGAAACCTCACCGCCGTTGATCACGAAATCATTGAGATCTGCGAACGGAATCGCGGCATTCCACATGCCGTTGAAGTACAGATAGAGGCCGGCCTTCGTCGGCCCCATGTCTTGATACAGGACGGCGATCGAATCATCAACGGCCGACAGGTTGGAGGTGTAGGACGCATTTGCGGTCACGGCCTGTGCGGCGCCCAACGCCACCTGCACAGGAATCGAGAATGGGAATACTGAATTCATTGTTGATCCTCTTGTTCGTCTGCTGACCCCTCGCGGGGCGTCTGTCCTTCGAGTTCGGCGATCGCTGCATTCCACGCGTCGTCGGGAATCTCACCCGCTTCTGCGTAGTCAGCGATACCGTCGAGCAAGTGCTTCATGAAGTCTTCGTCCTCGGTGGACGTAACCGTCGATGACGTGAGTCGATCGAGTGCGCTGGCTGCTTGGCGGAGTCGCGGGTGATTCGGATACTTGTCTTCGAGGCCCTTGAACTTGCCTTCCGGATCGTGGCCCTCGTCGTGATACTTATCGACCTCATCGTCATCGAGCTTTTCCCACTCTTCTTTCGGGATCGACACCCACGTGTCTTTATCCTTCCAGTAGCCGTAGTCGCTGTCCTCAGCTTCGGATGCCTTCGGTGCTTTCAGGTCTTCCCACGATGACTTTGCGATCTGGCCGAGCTTGGGTAGACCCAGATGTTTGATGGCCAGAAAGGTCAGGATTCCGACCGGGCCGCTGGCACCGATCGCAGCCGTCACGACTGAAGCGCCGAGCACATTGGCCACGAACTTTCCAGCCTTCGCGAAATCACCGGGTTGGGGCTTGCCGTTCAGCAGGTTATAGGTTGAATTGATGCCTGCGGCCGCGCCTGCCACGTCCTTGACCACACCTCTGGCCAGACGTTGCGACTGGCCCTTGAACCCCGTAGCGATTTCCGTCCGTTCTTTTGATCCCTTCTCAGTGCCCCCGCTCTGCACGAACTTCTGTGCGGGCTTTGGAAGTCGACGCAATTTCTCCTGCGTCTCTTTATCCTTGGGGCCGAACTTGGGCACTTGCTGTGCGGGCTCGGGCCGCTGTACCTGCGTATCGCCACCGGCTGCTGGGTCCTGCTTGTGCATCTGGTAGCCCTTCGCGAACTTCGAATCCGGATGCTCCTCGATGTATTGCTTGCGAAAATCATCGGACAACGAATCCCACCACTCGCCTTCGGCCACGACGAGCAGCCGTTGCGCTGCATTGAGTTGTGTCATTGTCTTCACGCCAATTGAAGAGCGGTCGGAATCGGTGGCAGAGGTACGGTCTGGCCCGCCAGCGCATGTGTCGAATCCGCGCAGTATTGAATCTGTCCGTCACGAATGAAGTAATGACAGACGCCCACGATATTGATCGAGGGCGCGAACGTCGGCTTCTTCGTGTTGTTATCCCACGACCAGATGGCTTTCGTTCGTGGGTTAGGTTCGTACACATCAATCCGATGCAGATAGCCACAACCGGGACAGAAGTGCACCATGCAGGAATTGTCTTGGGCCAATACATCGGATAGGAAGATCATGCGTCTTGAACGTAGTCGAAGGCCCACGTGATGTTCAGCGTGATCAGGTTCGAGGCACCGCCGTCGAGTTCGACCTCGTTGACTTCTGCCGGCCAAAGACCATAGACCGTGATCGTGCGGCTCACCTGCGGCAAATCGTTGTAGACCACGAGTTGCGCGCTGACCTTGTAGGCCGATGCGAAGCTACCGCTGTTGTTGATCCACGAACGGGTGGCCTCTGACCATGCATAGAACTGCGAACGCGTGGACCAATCCGAAGCTTCCATGAACGTCGAATTGAACGAATGGCTGTAAGTCTTGCGACCGGCGTACACAAGTTCAACGCCGTGCAGGGGGACCGTCACCCGATCGAGGGCAAAACCGGGCAGCCCCGAAGTCATGCACTTCCACGTCAGGGCCCGCGTATCTGACGAGCCCGGAATCGCAGGCAAGAACAAATCGAAGTTCCACGACTGTGCGGGATCGGCTACTGCCTGTGCGTCATACAAAGAAGACCGCGCCATAATCCATACTCCTTAATTGATGTACTGAAGGATCGGGAACCAGTCCTCTCTCGGGACGACCAGCCGGATCTTGAATTCGTTGTTGTGCAGAATTTTGGTCGCCTTCCCGTCGAGATCCATGTGGAAACCGAGCAGATCGAGTACGCGCAAGATTCGAGGCATATCGCACTTGAAACCGATGGTGTAGTCGGTCTTGTTCAGCACGGCCGGCAGTCGTTTGACCAGCAGTTGGAACAGGCGCTTTACCTTCATTTCCTTCTCGTGGTCCTGCTGAGCAGCGAGAACCACGGTCAACCGTTGTAGTGCTCCATCCATGTGCTCACCCCAGCGGTTGGTTGGCAACGTTGAAGAGCTTGGGGTCTGCGTCGGCCAGCACGTTTGGGTCATCTGCGTCTTCTGTGCAGTCAGAACCCTCGACGTTCAATGGGTCTGGCCAACCCTCATCGACTGTCTGCTCAAATCCCTGTTCCGAGTTCGGGACGATGCCGTCCGACGTATCGCTGGCGTTCTCCTCCTGCGAGGTCAGTGGATCGTCTTCGGTCAGCAGGCGATCGGCAAGCAAGCGTAGGTTTGCCTGTGTCGATGTCGTCTGGGGCAGGTCATCGGTGTTCAGCGAATCAGCAGCCTCTGACGGATGTGGATGATTGCGGACCGCTGTCTTGTGAAAGTCTTGCGTGGGTGCCGTAGCATCTGCCTTGACTGTCGAATCCTTGGCGCCAGTTCCACCATCACTCTTGTTTTCGAGACCTTCGCGCTCGTGCTGCTGCCCCTTAAGGTTCTCTTCGTTCTCGGAACGAAAAGATTCAGCTGGGGCCAGTGCCTGATCGGCCATGAGCCGCGTAGCCGCCTTTAATTGAAACATGTTGGCTCCTTGGTTTGGATTTCGATAAAATTGTGTTATCGGGTAAATAGTAGGTAGTGGGAAACTCTGGAAAGGCCATGAAACAAGGGTTCAAGAAAATCCAAAAACTATTCCTCGCCTACAAGGAAGAAGCGATCAAGACGGGGGTCAAGAACCCTGGGCGTGTGGCTTCGAACAAGATCAAAGCACTTCCGGAGTGGTCGGAAGTTGAGGAATTCATTCAACACGCAACAGGCGTGCTCATCGAGGATCGATTAATCGGCGGGAAGATTTGCACCGAATGCAAAAAATTCTGGACGTCGCTTCCTCAACAGGGCATATGCAATTCCTGTATTACGGAAAATCCGGAACTCAAAGCCGTTCGTCGTGAAAGAACCGCTGCACAACGCAAGGCCACCAATCTCGAACGCTACGGACACGTGAATAACCTGTGGAATCCGGAAACCCGAGCAGCCATCACTAAACAGTGGGGCGTCGAGAATCCGATGCAGCGCGCAGACGTTCAGGCTAAGGCTAAGGCGACGAAGGCCACACGCTATGTGGGCGGCCACGAGATGCGAGACCCTGAATTCAAGGCCGCACTCAGAGCGCAGCGCGGATACTTCTCGCCGTTCGAGCGGCCGGACGTACGTGACGCGGTGCGCGAGATCTGGAAGACAAACGGCTACGACAACCCCAGCCAAGATCCAGAGGTTCATCAGCGGAAGATCGAAACGCTGCTCGCTCGTTCGGGCGTGATCTCACCCTCGCAGGAGGATGGCTATCTGGAAAAGGTGCGAGCAACGCACTTGGCACGTTCGGGTGGAAAGTTCACACACCACATGCAGGATCCGAATGTTCTAACCGGAGCCCTACGCGCTTCGTTTCGAACTCATACTGTTCAGATCGGAGATCGTACGTTCACGGTCCAAGCCAAGGCTGAGGAAGTGGTCTTGCGCTATCTGGTGAGCCAGTACAAAGCCCACAAGATCTATACACAATTCGATGAGAAGTATCCCACTGCGTTGGCCGCAGGTTTCCAGTGGACTCCAGATTTTTACGTCAAGGGCGTCGGTTTCGTCGAGTGCAAGAGTCTGTGGACACTCTGTCTTATCACGGAGGGGGAACTCGAAAAGAATCGCCAAAAGGCGGCCACGACTCCGTGCACGTGGATCGTTGTTCACAACAAGAAGCACGTGGTCGTGCTACCGCAAGATTGGCATACGGTTATCAATGTCCCGATGCTCGTCGAGTGTTGTTACTTCGATCAGCATGGAAGCCAGACCAAAGACGGTCTCAATCGACGCATCCTGAGTGTGTGTAAGCGCTATTGCGCTGATGCTCGACTGAAGGACGACACAATATTCGTCGCGTCGAAAAGGATCGCAATTAACGTCGGGCACCTGTATTGGGACAGCACCGCACGCCACCGACTTCGTGATCTGCGCCATGCATTTTCCGAGCGTCAGGCACTGGCGGCCTCGAAAGGCTGGCGATTGGTACGGATCTGGGAACATCAATGGGGCAAAGCCGCCGAGTCCTATGTGCGTAACCTGCTGGGGCAATCGAATCGGCTGTATGCGCGCAAATGTGGTATTTCGGTCAGGACGCTGGCTGAAGTCCGAGAGTTTCTATCCGACCATCACATTCAGGGGGCGCCCCGAAGCGGGACCGCCTATTGTTTGGACTACGAGGGCAAAATCGTTGCCTGCATGATCTTCTCGCGGGTCACATCGATTCGAGGCTCGACCGCCAATGCAGGGTTCGAACTTGCACGTTACGCTAGCTCCGAACCGGTGCAGGGTGGGGCGTCTCGTCTTCTTAAAGCTTTCCGAAAAGAACATACACAGGCAATCGTTTCCTATTCCGACAAGCAGATGTTCACGGGCAACATGTACGAGCTACTTGGGTTCCGCAAAGCGGCTGAAGGGGCGCCCGACTATCAGATATGGTTTGGCCAAAAGATGGTACAGGCCAAGCAGGCCACGAAACGTGATCAGTTGGCTCAAATCGAGGGCTTTGATCCGACTCTCAGTGAGTGGGAGAATTGCCAGAAGCTAGGTCTTCACCGGATCTACGATAGCGGAAAGATCAAATGGGTACTTGAATAAAAGAAACGGGGGCCTAGGCCCCCGTTGATGTTTGCCGCGCGATACTTTAACCAGGATTTACTTGGCTGAGCGCTTCCGCGAACGAAACGCCTTGCTTGCTCACAACCACCTGCAAGTTGATGATGTGGACAGGAATGACCGGGACAATGATGACCGTCACGTTCCGGATGCCGCTGTTGAAGTCCTGTGCCGTGTTGTTCGACGAATCGCTGATGACTGTGAACGAACTGATACCGCGTGCGTTCTGAATCGTCTGCAAGTAATCGGTGCACGAGGAAACGATCTGCCGGCCCAAAAAGTCGTCATTCGGTTCCTGCAAACTATAAAGCAGGAACTGCACCAAAGAGACCTTGATGACGTTGATGATTCGACGCACGGACAGCCACGACAAGGCGCTGAATTGCGCGCTCAGCGTCTGTTGTTCCCACAGTGCAGTACCCTGCCCGACGAAGGTCTGCGTGTAGTTGACCTGAGCTTGGAACAGCGAATCCATCTCGCCCTGATCGTACGTATAGCGCGTACCCAGCACATCGACGATGCCTCGATTCAGACCCGCAATCGAGAAAGATGGATTCGCTACCCGATCAGTACGCGCGCACAGTGCGGCCGACCAGCCCGAGAACGGCACATACTGTTGCTTGCCGTTGATCGTATCGGCTTCCAGCACGTCGGGCGCAAAGATCGCTGAGTACGTGCTGTTGAGGTTCAGTTGCAAGTTGCGGTAGTTAATCGCCTCTTGGAACTGCTGGCTCGCACTCGGGACGTCCAAGAGCGCCACGCAGTCACCACGTTGCTGCGCCAGCGTATCCATCGCCAACTGCACGTCGGGGCTCGAATGTCCCGAGTTCAACAGGATATTGATCTTGTACAGTTGCTGATTCGCGAACGTTGCCCACGCGCCGGCCACATCCAGTGAAGTCGGAGCCGCACCCGAGTCACCACCCGCCATCTGAGTGAGCGCCACGCTGTCGATCGTGGGGATCGTCGTCAGCGCAGGTACATTCGAAGTCACCTGAATGTACTGCGAGAACGGGTTGATCCGCTGTTCGAGTTCCGTTTCGTAGCCCGACGAATCCGTGTTGTCTTCGAGCGAGCAGTTGAAGTTCTCACGTGCGAACGTCGAAGACTGCGTGGTGTCGAACACGTTGACGCTGAAGATTGCGTTCGGTGTCGGCAGATCGGCCGGGCTCGTGATCGGCAGCTGTTGCGTGTTCGGCGTGATGATGCCGGTATCGGTGAACGTCAGCGTGCCCTGACCGATCGTCGTGATATAGCCCAGACCGGCGCTAGCCCGACCGTAAATCTTGTAGCCCTGCGCGAGCGGGACGTTGTTCCACGTCAGCACATTCGAATACGTGGTGCCCGTACCTGCGATTACGACCTGCACGGGACTCGTGGCCAGCGTCTCGCCATTCGAGCCCAGCGCGCTGATCTGATACTCGTAAGTCGCCGGTACGAGAGTTCCGCCCGTGGCCTGCGAGTTGACCGCCAGACCGGTTGGGGCCGCGATGTTGGTGCTCGTGATCGACAGTGCGAGATTGTCACCATAGCCACCTTGACCGCTGCTCGGGTAGAAGAGTGCGATCGCTTCGTTACCAGAACCGCTCGGGAGGATCGCTGCCCAATCAGGCTCCGTCGGATCGACCACACCTGCTGTCACGGGTTCGAGGTAGGTGTTCGTACCGTCTGTCCACATCAGTACCGCTGCGTACAGGGCGCCTGCACCGACGACCCGCAGACCCCAGAGTGACGAACCCTCTTGGAAGTAATCCAGACCGCAGTAGACGTCAAACGAGATAGCTGCGTTGGGGTTTCCGTACTCGGACAAATAGTCCTGAGCATTGGTGAACTGAATCGGCGATGTGCTGCCCTGATTCGAGACAATCACCTGTGCGACGACCGACGTGCTGGCGCTCGTGATCACTTGCGACAGATTGATTTCCTGAACGATAACCTTGGAACCTTGGTTAGCCGAGATAGTCATTATTTGGCCCCTTGCGCAGTCGAGGTCGTCGCAGCCGGAGTGGCCGTCGTCGCTGCTGCGGGTGAAACGGTCGTTGTCGCCGGCTGAGCGATCGCGGCCGCTGTGATGGTTGCAGGCACTGCCGTAGTAGCCGTGCTGGTTGCTGTCGTGCCAGCCGGTGCCGGGGCAACAACTGCTGCCTGAACGGCCGCTGCGGTTTTCGCAGCATCCGTTGTCTTGATCAGCAGCTTGTTCGGGTTGTGCGCGAGCCAGCGCGGATCAACCACCGTCCCTTCGGTCAGTTCGACGAATTTCTTCGAGCGAGGCATCAGCCGCACGTAGGCGGACTTGGTACCGTCGATGAGAACTCCGACCGACTGCGGGACACGGCTCAAATTCTTGAGAGAAGTGGCCATGTGAGAAAGCCTCCTAAGACTTTTCAGGGAATGCGAAAAATTGAGTGCTAACGATTTGGCCGTTGACCGCACCGACCTGACCATTAACGTTAAATTGGGTGGCGATGCCTTTATGGCCGAGCACGGGTTCGCTGCTGTAGCCGTGGATGGTGGCCTTGCAACTGATCTTGTAAGACGTTTCGTTCTCAACCACGTTTTCTCGGCTCGGTGTATCGAGTCCCGAATCCAGCGTGACTAAGACACCAAACTGATGGCGTCCGTAATTGATGCTCGTCTTGAGCCAGCCGAGTCGACGCGCCATGAGCCAACGTCGGCAGAAGGCGAGCACAGAACCCTGTTCAACGGACTGGAATTTGTTGGTCGTGAACTCGATGTCGATTTCGAAGTTCGTGGGCAACACACGAACCGTGCGAACTTCTGTTGAGGACGCAACGTCCAACACGATCCCGCGTCGGATCATGTTGTGTGGGTTGTAGGTCTCGGTGTTCTCTTCGACACGTCGGATCTCAAAGGTCGCGTAGGGGTATTCAAGCGGTGTATCTCCAAACAATCTCTGGAGGATCTTGGTTTTGTCGTTGGCGTTGATGTACGCACACTTGACGGCCCCAAACACCTGCTGGAAACGCTCTTGGAATCCCTTCAAGACCAGAAAGTCGATAGGCTCGATTGAGATACTGTCCATCGTCGGATCTCCTCGCGTGCGAGCGTGGTAGCCTGACTCGCGTGCGAAAATAAAAAGGCCCCGGCGGTCTCACACCGGCGGGGCCTTTGGCATTGCTATCTCGACAGGTGTCGTCGATTTACTTCTTCTTTTGCTTCGAGAGCGAGGCGAGGGCGGCCGCGAACGGATTGCCTTCGTCCTTGTCTTCTTCCTCGACCGCTTCGTCTTCGACGACCGGCGGCTCACCTTCAGGTTCGTCTTCTTCGCCGAAAGCCGCAGCGTTCAGTTCAGAGTTGTCGCCGAACAGCTTCGCCAGTTGCTTGATCTCGGCCTTTGCCTCAACCGACACCTTCGGCTTGGCCGCAGCCGTGGCCTTCGCCTTGGCTTCGAACGCTTGCTTGTTCGAGGCTTCGAGAATGCCCAGCGCTTGCTTCACGTCCGGCGACTTCATTGCTTCGACGAAGGCCGCAGCCGACGTCATAACTCGACCCTTTGCATGCTGATCCATCGCGATGGCAATGTAGTCGAGCGCCCGGTTATACGTTTTCATGATTGTTCCTTTTGGGTGCACGTGTTTTCAACTCGGAGGAATCCAGATAATCCAGATCCCTCCGAAGCCGACTACATTACAGACGGAGGCCCTTAGCGACCGAACGGCTGTTGGCCACTGCGACAGCCAGACTTTCGAACATGACCCAGCCACGGCCCGGGATACGTTCGATCGAGATGTCCGTCGGCTGGCTTTGCAGGCCGCCACGATCCGAGTACGCGCCGTGATTCAGTGCGTCGGAGATGACGAAGAACTCGCCTTGGTTCAGCACCTTGTGTTCCGGGTGACGATACGCATCGCTGGTGATCGTGCAACCGTACAGGACACCCAGTTCGCCGGTCAGCAGCAGTTCGTGACGAGCAACCGGATCGATTGCCGTGAAGAAGTCGCTGTTGCCGATGATGTCTTGGTACAGATCGGTGGCCATCAGCACGTGCGGTGCCTTCAGACCCCAGCGCGTCACGTTCGTCATCACTTGCGCGAACGTGTAGGGGGTCAACTGACCCGAGATGATCGACAGCGGATTGTCGATGCCGACGACTGCATTGACTTGGTTGTACCACAGGCGGTCTTCACCGACCATGATGGCTTCCGTTGCTTCGACGTACTTCTCTTGCAGCACGTCGCCGGCGCTTTGGTTCAGTTCGTTCGTCGGAATGAACGGACGGGTCACCACTTGCAGTTCCGGCGGCGTGAGCCAGCGATCGCGCATCAGTTGCGACTGAACGCGTGTCGGCGACGTCGAGTAGACGGCGACCACGTTCTTGTTACGCAGCGGGAAGCGAACGATCGCGCCTTGCTCGACCGTGACTTTCGTCAGGTACTTGCGCATGAAGCCCTGACGATTGGCCGTCAGGTACAGGCTGTCGGCCATGCGTTCGCCGAGCACTCGGTGAGCTTCGCGATCGTTGAACGCTGCTTGCACGAGTTCGCGTGCGAGCTTCGAGCCTTCTTCGGCCGAGGCGAAGACTGCGTCGGTTGCGACTTCGCCGCGCGAAGCTGCTTCGATGAATTGCGATTGCTTGTTCAGGAGATCGCGCTTGCTCGATGCGTTGATTTCACCGCCCGCACCGACTGCACGTTCACCCGAAGTGGCGCCGCCGAATCGATATTCCGATGCGGCCACCATCGGCTTGGCAGCCGAGCGGACTTGGATCTTGGTCGTCATTTCTTGTACTCCAGATGTTTTGTTGGGTTAGATCGGGAATCCAGATACGAATCCAGATTCCCGTCTAAGATGCCGACCTGATTTAGGCGGCCGAGAAGGTGATGCCGAGGAACGGCTGGTCTTGCGAGGGGACTGCCGAGACGTAGGCGTCCGGAATTGCGATACCTGCCGGTGCCGTACCTGCGGTGCCAAGCGTCACTTGGCCGTTGGCTGCGAGGCACAGCACGTTGCCAGCCACACCCGCAGTTGCCCAGTTCTTCGATGCGTCGAATTCCGACGTGTAGATGGTGCCACGCGTGTAGACACCGATTTGACCGACGTAGGCGCCACTGTAGCCGCCCGGCTGCACATCACCGAACAGCGCGCGTGCTTGAATCACGGTCAGCGCATACTTGTAGGTGACCGTCACTTCGTCACCAGCGGTCAGGCCCGACACATTCGCGCCCGTAACCGTCGGCGCCGGGCTTGCAGGGGCGCCAGTCGTATTGTCGAAGACAAACACTTGGCCGGCGACCGGCGTGAGCGACAGCGTGATGGTGCCGGTGCTCGGGACGAGGAATTGCTCGACCTTGTTGTAGTACGGCTCAGCGAACGGAGCGGCCGAAGTGCCGGCGATCGCGAAACCTGCGAAGATGTCCGTTGCGGTGCCCGTCGAAGGCAGAACACCTGCCGACGTATTGCCGTTCGTGCGAACCAGTGCCTGACCTTCGGCGAGGATCGTCGCGCCCGGGGCGACCAGCATTTCCGTGCTGTCGGCAGTCTTGCCGAATGGCAGATAAAATGACATTTGTTTCTCTCCAGAATTTGGTGTGCGTGCGGACTAGCAAAACTCCTTAGCTTTGCTAGTCCGTCACGATGAAATTACTGATTGGGGATTTGGTGCGCGTACTTGGATCAGTACGAAGGGAACGGCATCTTCCCGGAGAGGATTGCGGCGGCCGTGACCGAATAACCGGTGGCCTTCGCGCTCACTTCCTGACGCGTTTGACGACGTGCAGGGCCACGCGAAAGTGCGGCGCTCACAGTCTGCGGTGCTTGTTGACCCGCGATGTCGTCGGCGAACTCGTCGTCTTCCAGATCGTCCATTCCTTCATCGGCGGCCGAATATTCGGCTTGGAAATCAGGGCTGGCGCTGTCACCGAAGAGATCCTTTTCGTCGTCGACTTCACCGTCCGACGTGAGGTCCAGTGCTTCGACGTACTCGGCGCGCACTTCGTCGCTCTTGCTGGTCAGCTTCATGGCCAGCGTGAGGATTGCCTTCGCGTAGTCGACGCCCTTCGATGCGAAGATGCGACGAACCAGCTTGTCGGCACCACGTACGTTCGCCGTTTCGAGTTCTTCGATCAGAGCAGCACGCAGTTCATTGCGCGTATCGCGGAAGTACTGACGGTTGATACCGACGGCCGCGATTGCCAGACACTGTTCGAGAACTTCCGAACGCGCTTGATGCTCAGCACGAACAGCAGCCGTCAGCTTTTCAGCCTTGGCCGTCACGCGCTTGTTCAGGATTTCAGCGCGACCGAGATTCACGGTCTCGAACTTGAAGCCCATCTTTTGCAGGCCGGCGCGCACACCGTGCGTAGCCATCGTCGCCATCGTCGCTTCTTGGAAGGCGTCGCCGAGATAGTGGTCTTGAGCTTGTGCCTTGACCGCGAGCTTCTTGGTCATGCTGGCGATGATGCGATTGCCCTTGCCCACACGAACCGTCGTACCGACGTTGGCCATGTAGCAGTTGTCGACTTCGTCGTCCATGCCGTCGACATCCATGATCGCCATTTCTTCCGAGCCTGCATCCGGCGCCGGACTGTCGAACACTTCGTCTTCTTGCACCAGCGGATCGTTGATTTCGGGAACGGCGGGTTCAGCCATGTCGTCGATTTCTTCGATCTCAGCAGGAGCTTCACCGTCTTCGGCGCCGACTTCGAGAACGCCTTGGGGATTGTCACCTTCCAGATCGACATCCGACGACGGATCGAGACCACCGGCAGGTTCTGCCGTGCTCGGACCCTCGGCGCCCACCGTCAGATAGCCAGCAGCCGGATCGACGTCATTCGGCATATGCTGCGTATCTTGTTGGCCCGTTTCTTCTTCCGAATCAGCAACCAGTCGCGTGCTGGCCAACGTGCCCGAATCCGGACCACCGGCGGGGAACGCTGCATCTGCGTCTGGACCTTGCACGAAATCGGCATCGGGTTCACCGATGCTCGTGTCTTCGACGAGGCCTGCCTTTGCGGGGTGCTTCTTGGCCGATTCAGGAGCCAGCGGAACTGGCTTCGGATTCTTGCCAGTTGCCGGTGCCGTCGCCTTGTTCGGCTGAACCTTCTTCGGTTCGGCCGGGGCGCTGGCCGCCGTTGTACGACCGCCGTTGTTCTTCTTCGACTTGTCGTTGTACGTTTCTTCGTTGTTGAAGTGCGTCGAACCGCCTTCGTCGTCTTCCGGATCGATCAGCGTTTCCGGCGTCTGATTGTTCAGAATCGCTTGATCCGAATCTTCCGGAGCGCGCGTTGTTTCGTTCGGAAAGTGCGTGCTCGTGCTCTCACGTGCGGCCTGCACCTTCGTCTTATCCTTCGTAACGATTGGCATATATCCCTCTCAAAAATTAACAATGTGAGATCACAAGAGCGCTCTGATCATCTCGCATGAAATAAAACTGGAGATCGCGCGAATCAGTCGTCCAAACATTCCGTGAATTGGTCGGAACGCTTTCTCGCTGGATTCACGTCATGAAATTGCAGATATAGAAAAGGGCGCGAATCTAGATTCGCGCCCCTCTTTAAGTCTGGAACTTTGTCGTCTGGATTTTTGGATCCGCTTGACCCCAAGGGTCGTACACGTTGTCGGAAAGCGCAGGTGCCCACGCCGGATCCGCAACGATCGAGCACTCGATAGGTTGAATTCCGTGGGCGTTCAGGAACGCCAAATGGGTCGAACCGTCGAAATCTCGATACTTTTTCCAGTTGACCGAGCGGGTACTCTCGATGTGTCCGCACGTCGACCGCGAGGTACACTGAGTTCCGCAGTATCCACACGTGAAACACTCGACGAGGGCACCCATCGAATACGTGTTGATTTCCTTGGTCAGGATCTTTTTCGCCATATCTGGATTTTTGTTCTTGTCGATGGCCAACAAGCCCATGACTTTCCAGAGTTTCCCGTCGCCATAACCTTCGACCCTCTGGAGGGAGGCATCCAGAATGACGCCGTACGCACGCTCGTGGACTTCATTGTCGTGTTCGCAGTTATGGACTACAACACCACCTGCTACATAGGTGTGATCGTCCTTGACCTCGAAGTTATAGACTTGCTCGGCCCCTGCGTCGCGAATGTTCGTAATTGGCAAAAGAATCTTGTCGCCGACAACGATAATTCGCGGGCCCAGTTCGCGGCCCTTTGACCTCGACAAGAATTTCTTCCCGACCAAATAGGGCACCAGTTTGGGAACGTAATCGAAGCTCACACCAACGCAGAAACTCGAATTGTCTGGACGGTATGGTTTGCCGCCCTTACCTTTTCGAGGCGAGCCTGATCGCGTGTAGTCGGAACCAAGAAGTGAGGACCAAGCGGCCGCGTCGTTGTTTGCCGAAGCCGGGATCCCAACGAAACCGAACGCCATCTGGACATCCTGAGCCAAATCCTCAGAGGTGGTACGGCAACGCAGCCGTGCCCCTTTGATGGACCCGTCTCCGCTGATGTAGCCGCCGAGAAAGTGCGAAATCGCTTCTCGGTCCCAGCTACGGAGTTCACCACGCATGCGCTTCTTATGGGAATAGACCCCCACAAGCTCACGCATCGCGTACGCAAACACCGAATCTAGGATATGAATTGCGCACGTGTTGTTTCGTTTATCGAAATACACGGCCGTACTTAGCCCGAGCGAAGCACAGGCGTCGAGCACGCGTTTCCGCAAATCACTTTCGACGTAGCCGAGCGTGAGGACTACGGATTTCGGATCCTCACTCGTATTTGTCGGATTGAGATTCCCTTCCGCCGCATACAACCCAGTGAGGAACGCGAAATCCGGATCCACCGATTTCTGGCCGCCAATGGAGATCGAAATCACCAGATAGTCCAGACTGTAGATGTCAGAGACTGGCCGGAAATGAGGCGTCACCGAATTAACTTCGGATTTGTAGCGCCGCGCCCTTACCCCGTCGCCCAAAAATACTTGACGCCGATCGACGATCCACATCGGATGATTTTCGGTCACACGAATTGGCGTACTCAGTCCAAGTGCCCGGATCTCCTTCAATGGCTGGACGCCATTATTGATCAGATGCGTAACCTTCCGATAGCGTCCTTTGTGGGTCCACACCTTCTGTCCGGGCTCGATGTCCTCGATGTTCCGCAGGCCACGCGATGTTCGGATTTTGGTGCCCGACGGAAAGCAGTGAACCGGACAACCCTTCCATGCCTTGTAGGCCATCCGATTCATCGGCGGCGGCTGGAATCGGGCGAGTTCGGTGGCGGGAAAGGCGATTCCATTTCTGTTCGGAATATCAGACGGACAGATGATGGTATTCACGATCACGTAGTCTTCGATTCGTGGGCTGATCTTGTAGACCGGAGCCGCAAATGGAAGCCACACGCTGTAATCGAGTTGACCTAGGTCTGACTGATCCTGCTCCGCGTCGAACGTCTTTTCCCCTCGACTAAAGTTGTCAACGTGACGCGTTTCAAGAGCCTGCTCCATGCCGGGCTGAATCTCGGCATGCTCTCCAATCATGTGAGGCTGATCCGGAGTCGGATTGAGCGAATTGCCCTCGTGAGTTGGGGCCGCCATAAAGGCCCGTGGCATCTTGAGTGGCATGGCTTACCTCGCCACCACATAGAACTCAGTACCTGCGGCCGCGAACTCGACTTTCATGGCCGAGAACGGAACCGTAACGTGAACCGGGGCACCGGCCGCGACTGCGGTGGCCGTCCCCCAGTTGATCTGAGGTTGGGCATTCGGATCCGTTGCGGTCCCGATATTCTGAAGAGTGAAGTACACGTTGACGCTACCGCCAACGGCCTGCATCGCGTATCCAAGATACGGATGGTTGTTGCTCGTAACATCCGCAGCCGACAGCAGGATGACATCGTCAGCCGCATTCGAGATCGCACCAAGCCAACTGATGATGCCGTTCCCGAGATTGCGGCCGCCGATTCCTGTTGGACCACCACGGAAGTACGCCGAGCGATTTGAAATAATCTTTGCTGGCATACTTTCCTCTTCTCAGATTACGAAGCCGACGTCGGTGCTGCGGGTGCCGGCGTGGCCGCTGGGGTAGTTGCAGCAGGTGCGGGTGTCGTGGTCGCCGGAGTCGAAGCGGAAGTCGTCGCAGCAGATGCAGCAGCGGGAGCCGAGGCAGGTGCAGCAGCCGGGGTTGCTACGGGAGCAGCAGCGGCCGGGGTTGCCACAGGTGCTGAGGCTGGAGCTGGAGCAGATGCCGGCGCGGCCGGAGTGGTTGCAGCAGCTGGTGCCACCGGTGCAGCGGCCAGAGTCGGAGTTGCCGGAGTCGTTGCAGCGGGCGTGGTCGCAGCCGTCGCAGGAGTTGCGGACGTCGAAGCCGCTTTGGTCGACGCTGCATCCGGATGACCCGGGAACGTCTTGGGCAGCAGGCCCGGATAAGCCAGACCGTACAGCAGCTTCGATTTCACGATACCGAATTCGCGCAGAGCGAAATGTTCGAGTTCGCCGAAATCGGTGGCCAGAAAGGTTTCGCCCTTCGATACGACAGCGCCTGCATCAGCCAGTGCCTTCTTGATTGCCGTGTAGTTGAAGCTCATTAGCAACTCCTAAAAAATGGAAATACGTGCGGGACGCAATCGCGCCTGCGCACACTTGCCATGAAATTAGGAGCCGGGAAAAGAAAAAGCCCGAGAACCTTTTCGGCGCTCGGGCTTGGTATCTGTATTTCTCGAATCTGTATTACGTCGTGGTCGGCGTCGTGGCTGAGACGGTCGCAGGCGCAGCCGTCACAACAGCCGGTGGAATTGCAGTCGCAGCCTTCGCCGCAGCAGCGGTCGCCAGCTTTTGCAGATCTGCGTGCGCGGCCGCCACCAGACTGGCCAGCAACGTAGGATCTTTCTTCAGCAGGTAGCGGTAGCCAAAAACACCGATCAGCATGCCGACGAACAGAACGGGGACGGTGATCACGAGATGAAGCAGATCAGCAGCGATGGAAAGCCAATTCATGTAAAACTCCTTTCTCTCAGATAAGACGATGAACCAGATTTGTGGGACGCTGACTGCGAAGAATCGGCATCCACAAAACTTTAAGCACGAAGGCCTCGATCTCGGCCTTTGACGGTAGATGCTTGTCCGGAAGATCCGGAAACATAGGGCACACAATCTCGTAGCCGATGATCCAGCGAATCGGGGACTTTGCACGTTGCTCTGTGTAGGCAAACATCGTGAGCCCATCCATCAGGGACTTCGTGTGGCGCCCCTCGTGCATGACCAAATCGAATGCTGGGTTGGGTCGAGTCGATAGCCACTTCTCGAACGACGGATCTTCAATATAGGCGTGGCCAACGATCGTGAGCACGAATCCAGAATCCGTGATCTTGACGTCGCGTTCGCTCGTCCGCAGTCGAATGTTCTCGAAGAAATTCGTGTTGTTGACGAAACGAACGAACGCCCGCCGGCGATCGCGCAAATACTCGGAGATCTGATCGTTGCGACTCTCGTGAACGTTCTGGAACGCGTAGACGCCACGCGCCTCGCACAAATCGACGTAGCGTCGAATCGTTTTGCCCCAGTCAGTTTCCGCGTGCTTCGAGTCGCTGGGTGTCTCCTGAACAGCCTGCTCCCAGACACTCTGATTGTTTGGATTGAAGGCAGTGGGGAACCCTTTGGCAGTCGGAGGCCGCGCCTGATCGATAGCCGGGATCCCCAGATTACTCAGGAACGGGACGGCCATGATCAGGTGCCTCGCGTCAGTCGGTCATAAGCGTTCAGTCGCATTGGGGGAAGACCGTCGCTAATCGTTGCGTCCTTGTCTGAATTGATTCCGACTCCAGAATCATTGGGCCCCACGCCGTCGTTGTACTCGACATCCTGAAGAGCTTGCCCATCGTCGGTACCCACGGGTGCGCCGTCGTTCAGTGCCAGATCGTTGACGTCGGTCGTGTTCGGATCGTAGTCGCCCTGCAAGACGTCTTGAGCTTCGCTCGTGCCTGTTTCCGACGCCTGCACGGGGGCCTGTTCTTGACCGCCGAGCATCGCGTAGCTGAGTGCTTCGAGCGTTTCGTGATCGATGTTGGCGGCCGCAGCCAATGCGTGAAACTGTTGATCGGTTGGCGTCGGATTCACGCGCAGGAAGACCTCGATCAGTTGTTTGTATTCTTCGATGTTCTGCATTATTGCGAGCCTCGGGTATCGGTGGATCGTTGATGTGGATGCCTGTCGGCCGTTCGGCGCCGGGGCAAAATACTGAAATAGACGAGGATGGAGATGATCGCGGACCACAGCATGTAATTCGCGGTGTGCGGATTCGCGGACATGAAATCTACTCCCGAATACCAGCCGATAACAAGCCTGAACACAAGGGTTAGGAAAGCGGCCAGCAGCCGAAACGTGTAAGTCTTCATTTCTGGAACCCAGTGATACATCTTCATCCTCGCGATCTCATGAGGTGATTGTGGCGTCTGTTATGGCATGTTTCGCATAGGCACAACAGATTCGCCTTCGTGTTGGTGCCACCCTTTGAGAGAGGTACGATGTGATGAACTTCCTTGGCCGGCGCCCCGCAGACCTTGCCGTTGTTAATAGCCCGGCATTTACCCCCATCACGTTTCCACACCTCAGCGCGGACCTGCCACCAACCGTTTTTGTCGGTGGACCCACCCGACACTGAGGTGTAGGTTTCTCTGCGAATGTGGGCCACGCCGTTTGAATTTCTACGTCCAGTTCTCGCTCGTCTGGCCCACATTTTTGGCTCCTCTCTTAGTCAGGTGCGCGGGTGATCGTCACGTAGTAGCTGGCGCCTCGGACAAAGAATTTCTTCGCCTCGGGATTCGCGATCCCCAACGTGATTTCACCCCAAGGGGTGGCGGTCCCAAAGATCGCGTTCTCGGACTTCGCACGCTTTTCGTCATCGGGTTCGTACACGGCGCCGAAACGTACAGGTTGCACGGCATCCGAGATGTCTTCGACGTCGGGCATTTGATGGCACTGCATTTTGCATACGACTGACATGCTGTTTCTCCTAGAGTGCGCGAGCTAGGTCCTTTTCTCTTACACGGGGAGGTGCGCCGGCCTCCCCTACTTGCGAACCGAATCGGTTTAGCTGACGACCACAGGTGCCGGGATGCTGACGGCGGGCTTGGCCACACCGTCGACCGTAGGTGTCATCGAGATCGTGTACGAGCCTGCGGCCGTGTACGAGTGATTGGCAGTCGGCACCGTGGTTACGACGGCCGAGCTGCCGTCACCAAACAGCCACGAGTACGAAGTCGCCTTCGACGTCGGTTCGGTGGCCGTTGCTGTTACGGCCAACGGATGCGCCCCGGACAGCGGGGTGGCCGCGATCGTCACCGTGTACTCATCGCCTTGCACGGCGGCCAGAATTGCGGCCGGCAACACAGCCGGGTAGGCGAGACCGTAGTTGGCGTTGATACGATCGATCGGAACACCGGCTGCGTACGAGACGTTCGGATTGAACTGACCGTCATACAGGCCTTGATCCTGACCTTCCCACGCACTGCCCGAGGAAACGGGCAGGCCTTCGGCGGCCATCGCGGCCTTGATATCGGAGTATCCAATGCTGCTGGTCATGTTGATTTCCTTTTACGGATTAGGAGTTGGCGGAGGAGATGGCTGTTCGTGATCTTTATCGCGAGACAGCCATTTATCGGCCGCTTGAGCAGCGGCCCAGATCCCCATGTAGGTGCCGAACATACTTTCGTTCAGACCGCCGTGAATTGTCGTGTAGACGAGGATCCACGTACTCAGAATCAGGGCCGTCAGTTGGCCGATCTTGTGGATCGAGGGTTTGCCCTTTTCGTCGGCGATGACCGACCTGAGATCGAAGTTGTCGGGCGCCCGCTGGATCTTGATCAGAATAAGAATGGCCCCGATAACGATGGCGGCCAGGATCAGATGCATTGCATGCGTGGCCAACTTCTCGAACCACTCTGAAAGAGAGAACGAACTGACCATGGTGAGAGACCTTCTAGTTGTCGCGGTAGTACTTCCCTACCCGCTTTAAAATTTGCTCTCGCTGTTTTGGCGGTAGCTCACGTAGGGCTGCTCTCACCGGTCCGGGAAGACGACCCACTACGATCGTCTGATGTGCGTGTGCCTCGAATTCTAGATTCAGAATCGGGAAACGAAACGTACAGGATTTCGTCATCCCCTTGAATCCAGACACGTATTCGATGTGGGGGTTGTTGGCCTTCAGGCGAAGCCTGAGATCGCCGACGTCGATTCGATTCGCACATTTGGGGCACCCTCCTGCGCGGCTACGCAGCAGCGATGCGACTTCGACGTACCAATCGTTACCGCATGTACAGACAAACCGCTGCTTCTCTTTCTTGACGATACGTGCGTCTTCAGGCAAGTCAGTGATCAGCTTCAACTTGGCAGGGATCTTGGCCCGTACATCGGCCACAGTCATGAGCGTTCGCCGCACCGTTTCCGGGATCTCGACGTGGGGGACACGCACCGGTTTGTCTAATGCGGGGGCGCCCAGCGCAAACACGAATTGTCCACAGTCGAACACCCGGTGATACGAGTTGTTCTCCATATTTTCTCGCTCGCTCAGACTGGGATCAAATTTGTCACCGAGCAACTTGGAGAGTTTGTGCTTCTGCGCCGAATAACGCGATACTGCACGTGCTGAATTATGATAGTAGAAGTAGCCGGGTTTCGAGACACGAACCAACTCGAAGCCCAGAGCTTTATACAGACCGCCCTCGGAATAGCGACGATCAGCGTAACTGACAATCGTACCCGTGTGGCCCGAACGAAAAGCACTCAGCAGCTTGGACGCACCTCCGGCAATCGACCAGTTCCCCTTGACAACAAAGCGCGCCATTTCCCAATCATAAGCGGATGATATAGTCGGCCGACGGAATGTCATGACGGCTAGTAGCGAATCTGAATAGAATAGACCCAGATTGACCGATGCAGAAGTGGGCCCCTGAATATGCCATTTATCCAGAAACGCGGATGCCTCTGCCGGCTCGATTTCACGAATCTCGGTCTCGCGTGCGCCGATGCGATATTTGTTAAGACCAAGGACCGAATTGAGAAAAGAAACGACGGCGTGTGGTCGTTTCTGTAACTCAACATCCCAGAAACGAATGAGTCTAAATCCCGTGTCTTCGACGAGCTTACGTCGAATCAAACGCTGTTTCGCTTCATCTTGCATGAAGCGCGAGGAATGCCAATATACGCCATCGATCTCAATCGCCAGCTTGTGAGAGGCCAGTACGATGTCGATCTCTTTTCCTTTAACGAGACTCCGATCGTTAGCAGCAGGGACGAGAGTTTTCCGCTCCAGCCACTCGACGATCCGACGATGGATGTGCGAATAGCGGCTGGTCTTCGAGCACACAGGGCAGCCGGTTTTATTTCCGAGCTGCTTACGCTCGAATTCGTGTCCACGATCGCAGGTGCAGGAGTATCGGCCCGACTCCAGTCGCTCAAGGATCTGAACACCGTACGGCGCATGGATTTCGTTCCATTCAGCAAGAGATCTTCTGTTCGGGTGCTGCCAGCCTTTATTGGGCATCTTCATTTATCGAATCTCGACGCGCGGACCCCTATGTCCGCGCTTCCGCCGATGACTATACCACGCTTAGAACGTCTTCAGGCCACCGAGACCATAACCGGGAATCCACCGGCCCCACATCGAGGCGGGCGTGATGGTAATGCCCACCGCACCGATCGCTCCCTGCTGCAAAGATGTTACGTTCACCGAACCATCGCCGGACGTCGCGCCTTTATAAATGAGATTAACCTTCAGAGCTTTCAATTCCTGATCGAATCTCGATTGAATCGTATTAGCCGCATTTTCGAGATACTGCGTTCGATCAACGTCGAGGCTAATCGCGGCCCCTTGGAAGTTAAAAGCCTTCTCACCTTCCGCAAGATATTGCGAATTTAGTGCCGCCATTTCAGCTTCAAGCAACCAGAACTCTCTGACGGGACCCTGAGCATTCGTGAACGTGAAATTCGTGAACTGGCCATATGCCCCGTTAAATGCGTCACCACCGCGACGCAACCACGTCAGAATAGTGGCCTGCGGATAAAGCAAGTCCGGCGTCCCATAAAGCGTGGTCCGTGCCTTATTGATTTTGGCCTTCACGTCAGTAATGGCCGTCATAATCGACGGATTAATAACGAAGAAATCAGCACTCTCCTGAAACACGACAGCCGCGTTGGTCGACGCCCAGTATTTCCAGACAAGCGTGTACGGAGCGATCGATACCTGAATCTGTGATGTATCGAGCACACCGGCGAATACATAACCATTGGCCGTCCGTTGCCAATCCGAGATCTGGGCCGGCTGCGACAACTGGGTCCCGCCGCCCCATAATTCGATCGTCACGTTATCGTACGGCTGATCGACCACAATCGAGACAGTAGCTGGCACGCCCTGCAATTCAACGGAGGGCTGCGTGCCCAACGGTACCGTATTCAGGCCCACGACACGCAGATTCTCGAACTGGTAGAACGTGTTCTGGCCGATGTTGCCTGTTGTCGGATCCGTCGGAATCCCGATCTGCTGCGGAAGCGTCAGTGTGTAGCGCAACTGATAGCGCTGATTGTCCAGACACGGCGGTACCGTCGATGGGACAGTAATCACAGCCTGTGCACTCGCTACGTTGGCGATCCCGTTCTGAACCACCGAATAGGAGAAGGCATTGCCCGCCGAATAGACCGTACCATCAGAGGCCAGCAGTTCCCACGTGACAAAACCCCCGCTCGGGTCAATCTGCGGAGGGAACGCGAATACGGTGGTGCCGACTGCGGCCTTGCCGGCCTCGATCTGATCAACGAGATCTTGGAATGCGTCCGGATTCTGCGTCGTATAGGGAACCAGTGAAGGATCTTGGGCCACGATTGCCAACTGCACGATGAACACGCGAGCAGTCGTCGTGACAGTCAGTGTCACGCCGTACGCAATTCCATCTTGGCCACCCGTTACCGTAGCCTGCACCTGCGGACTCGTACCGCTTGTGACTGTGTAGGTTAGAGGGACCGGTGTCGTCGGATTCGGCGCGCTGGCAATCACGTTGGTGATTGTTTCTCCGGTCAGCAGTTGCGAGCTGATGTCGGTCTGAAATACCGTGTCCTGCTCAGGAATCTTGAAGTAGATAAAAGGTGAGGCCATTTAATCATCCTCCCCGATGGCGGACTGTCCGTCGATGTCGACGCTGCGGATCTTGTCGTTGCCATCGCCGTCGAAAGAGAAACTGAGGCGCCCATCGAAACCATCTTGCTTGGCCTCGTCGTAACAGACTTCGAAAGTCCGGGAACATCCCACTTCACCCAGCCACTTGAGGGCGCGGAAAAACTCCACGAGTTCCTGCACGCAGTCGCCTTTGGCCTTGATCGTGATCGTCCTGATGTCGGGGTCTTGATCGGTCGGAATCCGGGCCTCGGTCTTCGTCGACAGCAGACGGGCAACAGCACCCTGTGCGGGGAGTGACGGCGGTACGTAGTTGTTGATCCCGTAGCCGGTTTTCATCTTCGGCGTGCCGATCGGGGCCTCGCCGTCGGTACCCAGTGCTTCAGCATCTGCGGTCTGGATCGTTCCCGGTTCGTTCGTGCTTGGTGCTGACATGCTCTGTCCTTTAACTGGTAAGTCGGGCCATGGCCCGGACGCTGAAGCCTTCGAGCGCGAGATTTTCGCCAATCAGAATCACAGCCTGCGCGGCCGAGCCGGCCCGCGATCGCGGATCCCTAGACAGCGCGCTGGGTATTTCGAATTCGTGATTGACTTGGACATACACGCCGTCACCGACAACCCATTGAAGGGATATGTACAGATGAGGTGTAATCTGCTGATCCGCGTTCTGCACCTGATCGAGTCGAATGTAATCGGTGAACACGATGTTGCGATCGCGATCGATCGATGCGTACACGAATTGATCGACGGCGCCGAACACCACTTCGTTCTCGACAGACTGCAACACGGTCATTCGGTATTTGTTGAACTCGAACGGAACCAGAGAACGGCTGACCTTGCCGAGAAAAACGAAAACGCGGCGCATCTGGGCTTCGACCTTGCGCTTTAGCTCCTTCAGTACCCCTGTGGCCAGCGTGAAGGCCTCGCCGCCCCGGTCGGGGAACTGGATAGCCATTTGGGCCTCGACGGCCTCCAGCGCCCTGTGGAGCCCATACAGATCCTCTGACAGTCCATACTGATTCTTCAGCTTGTCCAGCGTGGGGACGACAGATTTCGTGATCTCGACTTTTGGATCGTCGCCCATTCGCAATTCGAGGGGAACTCGCTTGGTCAACGCGGTCAGATTCTTCTGTTGTGCGTCGATCATCGAGTCCGAGTCAGCGATCGCAGGCCGTAGACTTTCGAGAAAGCGAGATACGTCGTCGACGTACCTGAACTTTGGAATCTCGATTGATTTGGCCGCGATCGTGGTCTTCTGTTTTGCGTTGCTCATTGTCATGAAATTGAATTAGGTACGACGGGGGCCTGTCACATTGTCTCGGATAAGTTCGGTCGTGCGGCTCTTGCTCATCACACGTCCGCGACCCGGAAGCAGCCGGTATAGTTCCATAGGCTGAATGACCCGAACCTGAGCTTCCCAGCCCAGCACATCACGCATTCTCGTGTTCCATGGGTTTACGTTCTGGACGATCAACGTTTTGCCCAATTGCTGCTCGACGATGATGTCCTGACTATCGATCGTGGGCACATTCGGACTCAGGATAATGTCGAAAGGATCCATCTGTTCGAGCAGGCCCGTATTTGCCGAATTCGGCCGGCGCGGGAACTCGAAGTAGATTGATTCAGTCGTGGTCACGAACTGCATCTCGAAGTGGGTGAATGCCTGAATGCCAGTCACGGTTAGCAGGTGCTCTTTACCATCACACAATGCAAGTAGCTGCGAGTTGTTGGCCAGCAGAGTACCGTCGATGGTGAACGTCGCATTCGTGATAGAGGTGCCATTCCAGACTCGGAAAGCGTCGATACCGATAGCGCCTCGCGGGAACTTTACAATGACGGAGAATCCAGTTCCCTTGCACACGAACGGACGCTCGGTCGTGATGATTTCGGAGCCGGCGGCCGGCTGTACCTCAGGTACGGCCAAGACCAGACGGTGCGCGTGATACGGCTCGTAACCGCCGACAAATCCGGTACCGAAGCAGATCGGGCACGCAACGTCGGAGAATCCGAAAGACGAAGCGTCGAAGTCATGAACCATGTCATCGATCGTCTCGTGCTCGACAGGGCCATTATCACCCAGCGCCGACGGGCGGCCGGCCAGCAGATCCGCGAACGGGATTTCATCGCCGTCGGTCACGATATCGAACACGCCTTGATATTTGTTGACGGGTGCCAGTGGACTCGTCTCATTACTGACTCCGGTCACGCGCTGCTGATCGAGATTGTAGGCCGTGACCGAGAAAGCAGAATCGCCAGTCAGCATCGCGTTGATGGCGCCGGCGCTTGCCTTACCCTCTTTGTCTAGAATCCCGTTCAGAATCTTGGCCGATGCTTGGCAACTGCATTTGCGTCCCTGAGACAGACGCGCGTAGTGGATACAGGTAATTCCTTGGACAACAAAGGCATCAAAATACCGGCGCTGTTGGACCGGCGTAATCTCTTCAATCGCCTTCTTAGCTACATCTGTCGCGCGGGCATTAGATGGCAGAATTTTGTTGTTACTGCGTTCGACGACGGGCACGATTGCACCTCACATGAAGCTTGGAAGATGCAATGAAATTTGCGGACCAAATGAAAAAGCCCGCTCGATGCGGGCTCTCGGATCATTCAGTTTGGGTCGGCAACTTCGCGAGCCGCAGGAGTTCGGCTTTGGGTTTATCCCACTTCCTGTCGGTCGCCAGATACTCGGCCATGAAATGATAGAACCGCGAGATCCGATGGTGAAGTTCGCTATCGCCCACTTCCGTGCGCCTGCGTTCGGCGTGCGGGATATCCGCATTGTGCGCAATCAATACGTCCAGCAGGGCCGTAAAGGATTCGGCCGGCCGGTGCCGGTGCCGTTCGGTCAGGAACGATGCGAACTCAGCGGGCGAAAAAGCGCGGCCCTTCTTGAGGTTCAGCCCGATCGTCTGGATCTGATAGTACCAACCCACCAACTCTTTCAACCAGTGATCCACGTAGTTCGAGTCAGGGAACAGGAAGACCTCGACCACGTGTTCATAGAATGGGTTACCCAATCCGGTGATTTTGGACTCGGCTACCGAACGCGTGAACGACATGGCCTCGATGAGTCTGGCCGCTGCTTTAATCTCGCTCATGATAATAGGTTGAATTTGGACAGCCTAAATCTAACGCTTTGTGCGGGCTCGGTCAAGCGGCCATCAGTTCGAGAACCTTCTGAGTAGCAGCATCAATCGACATCGGACCGTGGACATCCGACGTGTAGGAGCCGGCGCCCAGATGCGTGTCGTGGTGGATCGTTCCGTCCAGCATGATCTTGATATTCTGGCCTTTCTTCTGGCTGCGAAACGTCACTGATTTCTCGTGGTAAGTTCGAATCCAATAATCGGGCATCGTGTGGCCCAATTTTTCGCGGATCTTTTCCCACGCGACTTGTTTGTCGTCCACATGGTCCCAGTATTCCTGCTCTTGTTTCGGTTTGGTCATAGCTTCCGTACTTTGATTCCCCGTTCGGCCAGAAACGTCAGAGGCCGTTCATCTTTGTACTCTTCTTCGAAAACAACTTCATCGATCTTCGCCCGGTGGATGAGGACCGCGCACCTCATGCACGGACTCATCGTCGTGTACAGAATTCCACCTTCAGCGCTGGCCGTCGAGCCCGAGAATTTACCCAGCGCGTTCAGTTCTGCGTGCGCGTTCTCTGGCCGCGTCTTCATCTCGAACAGCAGGTGGCCATCCGGACTTCTGCGCATTTTGGGCTCGCGCACCGCATTGTCCATTCCGGCCGGCATTCCGTTCCAACCGATTGTCATCTGGTGGTCGGGCGTGACGATCACGCAACCAACCTTGAAGATCTCGTCGTGCGATCGCTCAGACGCGAGTCTTGCGATCTCCATACACATTCTGTCCTCGTCTGCTTGCTTTGCCATCGTCCGGTCGTCGAGGTTGTCCAACTCTTATTTACTGCTGGCCAATATGGTGTGCAGATCCAGACGATGCACATCAAAGTGCCCACGCCTAATTGCTGTCGGTCTCGATGACGGTGGCGCGCATGAAATCTTCCTTTGCCCGTTCGTAATAGGCAACGCGCTCCAAGCAAATAAGATGTAGCTCGGCCAGTGCCAGAGCATGTCGAGCCAACAGCTTCTGATCAGCGGAAATCACGCTGGGCTTTCCACGATCAACAGCATAGGCATTCAGCGCCGCGACCTTTTCAAGTTCTTTTTCGACGTGCTCGGCCTCGGTGCGTAATTGCTGGCCGTGCGCTTCGTAAATCCAATCACTCATTTCCGGCTCCATAAATTGTTGTGTCCAACAGTCGAGCGGCGGCCTCGACCGAGGCGTCCCGCTCTTTCTGGTAGATGTATTCGGTGAGCGCCCAATTATCGCTGTCGCCCGTGCGCTTCCTAGCCGCGTCTTTGGCCTTATCCCACTTGTGTTCGAGGGATTTCGTACTTCCTTTTCCTTCGCGCGCATCCTTCTTGATCTGGTTGGTCGGCATGATGCCTCCGAGGGGCCCGCGAGGGCCCCACAAATTACAGATGATGGAAATTGAGGCCGCCAAACAAGAACAGAATGAGCAGCACAACCAGAATCAAGCCAATGATTCCGGTCGGGCCGTAGCCCCAGCCAGCGGAATATGGCCAGCGCGGAAGACCTCCGACGAGGGCCAAGATCAGGATCACAATCAGGATAATTTCCAACATGATGCACTTTCTCCTATTTCAGGTAGTGACGTATCGTCTGTACAGAGTGAACGTCCTGAAGAAGAGTCTCTAATCCCGGGTGAAGGGGGTTTGGCCAGTTCCCGAATTCGAACCACTGGGCCGCTCTGCTTTCCCAGTTGAGGACCGGAACGAATTCGTCGGCGACGACGGCCAAGAAGTTTTGGTATGAATTGCCTGTATCGAGATTACGATAATGCAGGAGCGGGTACAGATCGACCGCGTCATAGTAGCCGGCCTCTTCTGCAAGTTCCCTGCGACAGGTTGTCGAAGGATCCTCGGCCGCGTCGACCGAACCACCCCACGTGCCCCAAGTATTCGGATCGCTGACTTCTGGACCGCGTAGCTGGAGCAAAATACGTCCGGTTGAGCGTGCACCGACGATGCATCCGGCGCCACGCTTCTTCCAGTAATCAGTGGCCGCCAGTGGGCCTTCGACGTCGGCAAGGAGCCGAAAAGCAGCTTCGAGCTTCATGGATACCTCAATTGATTTTTGATCAAATTGAGGATCCAACAGGCTCAGTAAGGGAGATCCGGAATCACCATTTCAATAGGTGACCGTGGATTCCAATCGGATGTTGTCATTTTTCAGGACCCAGCAGAATGAGTTCGAGTTCGACGGCCGTACGATATTGGCAATCCAGAGCGTGGTAGACGTATTCGTGGGATTTTGTCCTGCACGAGCAGGTTCCGATCTGCGCAGCGATCAGTAGACGACGCAGAAGGGTTTTCTGATTCGGGTCAAGGTCAATGGGGTCAAAGTTCGGACGTACATTATTTTGTACGAGCAGTATCACCCGGTGTTTATCGAGTTCGTCGTCCATGACTTCCGACACCGTACCGTAGTAGCGACGACCGGCGTCCTCCTCTGACGTGCTGACGTCGACCGATACGGACATGCCTTCAATGAAGGTCCGGATCTCGTCCTTCAGTCGTCCGTCGGGATTAAAAAGGCTGGTATATGGATGCCCGAGGAAATCGGGCCGATCCATTGTATTCCGCTTCTTGATCATTCACACCTCATAGATTTCGAGATTGTACTTTGTAGCGAGCGCGGCCTGAACTACACGTTCGGCAGCAAGTTCGACCGCACAGTGTTCCTTGAAAGCGCGGCCCAGCAGCTTCAGTTCGCGTGCTTCCGCCATCTTGGCCCCGACTGCCGCGTGCTCGGCGCTGGCCCGGAATTCAGCTCGCGCTGCGTCCACCCGTGCCTGCTTTTCCGCGTCGATTTCAGCCTTGATTTCCTTCAAAGGCTTTTGGAGATGGCGGGTCACGCACACACTGCCGTAAAAGACGATCTGGCCGTCGTCCAGTTCGACACCGAAAGTACCCTTGAGATCGGCCTTCCCGCAGCAGTCGCAGACATGGACACCATCATCGTAACCGAGAACCTTTGCCATTTCGTCACCCCGTTCGTTTAACCACGGACTCAGTGTCTCATGTTTTCACGCTTTGTGCAACTACTCGGCTCCGAAGCAGATGAATTCCGCGAGATCGCAGATTGTGAAGAAAGGATCCCGGCGGATCTTCGGATTGTCTGGCAGTGTTACCCACATTAGATGCCAGAACAGGTCCAGAAACCCCAGAGTCCCGGGCTCTGCGTTTGTTCTCCGCTGCGTGGCGGCCACGGCCTGAGCGTAGGCCTCCGGGTACGCTTTCGCGTAATCCTTGAAGGCCTTGGATTCCCAAAGCTCCTTCGAGGTGGCCACAAATTCTTTTCGATTCATCAATGATTCTCGAAAATGTGTTTGGAAAAGGCTACGTGTTCTGATCGCTGCCGAGAATTCGACGCGCAGCAGAGGCCGTAATCTTGTCGAAGTCTGCATCGATGTAGCTGTGCTGAACTACGTCGCGCATCACCTGCTTGACCGGTTGACCGGCCGCGATTCGCTCCAGAATTCGACGGTAGGTGACCGAGCCAATCTGGTACACGAAACCATCGTAAATGATTGTGACGCGTGTCACTCGGGCGCCCATTCCGTTCATGCGCAGTGCTCCAAGTCGTAGGACTTGATCCAGACCGGGACAGACTCGCCACCAATCTTGAATTCAACGAGAACGACGGTGCCCACCATGTCGTTGATCGAAGTCTCGACGACCCGACCACGGGGACCCTCGCTGCCACCCTTCAGGCTGAACACCAGATCACCGCAACCGACATCGCGATCGTGGGTCAACTGCACTTCGTTTTGCGCGTAGAACTGCGGGCCGCCGGGCACAACCACTTCGTATCCTGTCTCGGTCGCCCACTCACTCGCGGCCTCCACCGTCGGGAACACACGAGTTTGGTTACGCTCGCCAGTTGAAACGTAATGGCCTGTGCGATAACCTGTGAGGATCGTGAGCGCGAAGTTACCTTGCCCATAACGCGTGATCTTGACTTGCATGATGTTCTCCGAGGTCCGTAAGTGAGTTATCTACCACAGAACCCAGTCTAGACCTATTTCACGGATTGTGCAACAGGTTTCGGAGCTTTGATCATCGAAGCCATAATTAGCAATACGATCGTGTTAGCGATCTCTTTTACCTCAACTGGGGAGTTCACATTGTCCAAGGGACTCAGGATGCGCCCCAGCTCTTTCAGACACGGCTGAATATGCCGGTTGTCGCAGAGTTCGAGCGAGATATCCGCGAGATGATTTTGTACGAAATTGAACGCATTGATGAGTACCTGATCTTCGGCCTCTTGGCTCATTACCAGTCCCTTTCGGGTGGAGTTAGTGGGCGACACACTTTGCCATCGAAGTAATAGCCCGCGAGTTCGAGACGCTGGCTGGCGACCTCGACAAGGGCGTCGTCGCCGGCTAGCAATGCAGTTTCCTCGGCAGACAGGCGTAGGGATTTGCCCGTGTATCCAGCGATGAGGATCTTGACGTAAGCATCCCGCTTGGCCTCTTCAAGGGTCATTTGGCCACCTTCCACGCATCGTAGGCCAGAATATCGGGCTTGTCTGCCAATTCGCCGATGATCCAGCGCACACGATCGGCCCCGTAGCGCACGCGGTCCGGATATTCCGATTGTTCAAGGCAGTAGCCGGACGTGAAGTCATCTGAGTGCAGAATGGCTGTCCAATTGGTTTTGCCATTGGATTCGGGCATCTTACCGTACCAGACGGTGAGCGTACGGGCACCTTTCTTGGCCTGTGCTTCGAGGCAGGCACGTATCAAATCCAATACTCCTGCTTCGCTGGCCCGCGTCTCTTGCCATGAATCTTCGTAGAACTGGCGTTCGTACGTCTCGGTCAGCTTGATTCGATGCTCTTTGAACAGGGCCTTCAGTTCGTCGTCAGTCAAAGGAACCAGTTGACTCTTCGGGTTCTGGCCGCCACTGGCCATGAGACCCCGAGCCGCCCCAAGTTCGCGGACCATCTGATCACGCTCTTTCACGAGTTCGGCTTCGAGTGCGCAGCCGGCACTGAACGCCCGTTGCGCGTAGGAGTCGGCGGTCTCGCCCCATCGGCGGCCGTTGTTTGCCTGCCATTCAGAGAAAGTCATTCGAATTTCCTCGGTGTTTGTTCGTCTGTACAGATTCTTTTGGCGACATCGATGCATTCCTGAACGTGATGCATCACTTGACCTCAGCCTTACGTTGAAGAAATTCACGGCCCTGTTCATACGATCCATCTACGCCCTCGGCCCAATCCTCGGAGCGCCGGTCACGGATGCGCATGCGTTTGATCGTGGTGTCGGACATCAGCACTTCGATTTCGCCCTTGCGGATAGCCCGAGGAACGCCGGCTACTGCGATGATTTTCAGCTCGGGATCTTGCGCGAGGCCGCGCCAGCCAGATTCGTTTTGATGATCGGATACGAGCGTCGATTCCGCTGCCATCTTGATCGAACCCGCACTGTAATACCACCGTCGCGCTGAGAACTTAGCGAAGCAGGGGAAGTTAGGCGGTCCGAGATCTCGCTCATAAACCCCATCGCGTACAGGCTTCATATCGCCGGGATACCATTCAGTTTTCTTCATGACTTATCCTTTGCGCGCTGTGCGATTGCGGCGGGCTCAGCAGGAAGCGGCATCCAGTGCGTCGGAGAGATCGACCAGCAGTTGGGATGGTCGTCGGCCTCGACGCACGTCTCGAACCATCCTGCTTCGCCGTTTTCGGGTTCTTCCCAATACTCAGCGATGTAGTCATCTGACATCCATTGGCCACGCGTTGTGCGCCAATTACCTAATTGATTCGGATAGCCGATCAACAGGGTGCGACCGTCCTTCGGGGCTGTCTCGATCGGTCGCCATACATCCACCCCGCTCGCCGGTTGCACATCCACGCTAGCAGGCTTCGCGGCGGACATTGCGTTCCAGAGCTGTGTGTACGTCCAGGTGGGGGACGCCATCGCCGCTTCTGCTGCGTCTTCCATTGCTTTGGGGATCAACTTAAACGCGCCTGTTGTCACACCTTGCGCGGTGGATGGCGCATCCTCGGGCGCAAGGTCGGCGAGAATGCTTTGTTCAGCTATTTCGAGAGCATCGAGTGCTCCCTCTGTGTACTCGTGTGGACGGTTTGGGTCGTCCTTTGCGAATTCAACATACAACTTGCGCAAAATTCCAATTACTCCCGCATCGTCAGCCGATGGTGCGTCGAGAAGCGAGCGGAGCGCTCCGCCGTGCAACCTTGCAAAACGATCAGACCGCGCGCCTTCGGCCTGCAGGATGGCCCACTCAATCGCCTCGCGCTGCTCTTTGGTTAGGTTCATTTCGATTGGTCCTGTTCGATATCGCTCAGTTGCCGAAGCTTCCTTTCAGCTTCTTCGCGAGTTTTCGCGCCGATGGATGCGCCGTTCCAGTTAGCGATGTATGCGTTGCCGTCTGGCTCGTTATTGCCAAGGCACCAGACGCCGTTCGGGCCGCCACGTCTTATAGGCCGTTTGTCGTAGGCGCTCATTCTTTCACCCCATCGCGACGGTCGCTGCGCTCCAGTTCCGCATGCAGCGCCAAAATATCGTGCTTGGCATCGCGTAGCGCGAAATAAATAGCAGCAGGTGACATGTGCTGCATGATGAGTGGATCGCAATTGCGCCACTGTTCGATAGTGCGTTCGAGCGTCACGACTGCCCCTTGCGCGGTGGATGGCGCATCCTCGGGCGTGGGGGCGGGGCGCAGATAAAGCGGCTTCCCGTTGTGCCGCTCTGCGATCTGGTGCGAGCGGGTAAGCGTGCTGATGTTTGCAGCGCCCCTAAGAGCAGGCGGATTTTCGAGCAACCATGCGACAGGCTCATCCGGCCCCGCATCGTCAGCCGATGGTGCGTCGAGAAGCGAGCGGAGTGTGACTATCTCTTTCGCACATCGCACAGGATAGCGTTCGTTCAGCGCGCGCATGCCGAACTCGATTGCCTCGCGCTGCTCTTTGGTTAGGTTCATTTCGATTGGTCCTTTGCGAGAGCATCGAGATCGGTTTGAGTGCGATTGATCGCAGCGTCCAAAACTTCGCGAGCGCGAGCCGCACTCCCGTCGATTGTCATAATGCGGCCGATTTCGTCGACAGCCCACAAGAGGGCGTCGATTCCGGGTTGGTTCTGACTACCCGCGCGCGATTTGTATCCGCTCTCAGTTTCGAAGTTGATCGTCGCGCTGGCTTTCTTAATTCGGTTCACGACTGCCCCTCCTCATCTCTATCCGCGCAGTGCTGGTCGCAGTACACGTTGTTGCCTCGAAAGACCCGACCTTTCGCTACCGCTTCTTTCCTCAAGTCGGGCCGTGGCAGGCGCGGCCCGGTCACAAAGCGACCCTCTAGCGACATAGCGCACGAGGCGCACACGAACTCGCACCACACTTCCGCAGCCATTACGCGCCCTCCTTGTCGCCATCGCGACGATTTTGTTTCCTGAGCCATTGGATCGAAAACACACTGGCCCACACGCAACACGCGACATACGCACCCGATGCGAAACCGCACAAGAATCGATAAGTGCCGTAGCTCATTCTCTCGCCTTATCTCGGTGCTCTAGGGCTGTTCGCAGCGCCGACCCGAAGTCCTTCAGCGCGTCGTCGAGCCTACGACCTTCACCTTGGTTGATGTCTCGAATTTCCGCCAAAGTAGCCTGCTTAGTCCAATAGATCACGTTGTCGAGCGCTGCGACAACGGCGTCAATTTGCTCGTTCATTCTTTTACCCCCCTCTCGACGGTCGATAGGCCACTTGGCCCAATCGCCGTTCTCCGGCAGTTCGTCCGTCACGTCGCGCTTCGCCCATTTAAGAAAAGCTTCGACCGTAACTCGGCGATATTGACCGCCGGTCTGGATCGACGGGGAATCATATTGAAGCTCAAGGCCCGTCGAACTAATCCAGCGTATATGCCGGTCAGCGACGACCACATCGAATATCGTTCTGGCGGAGGTCGGTCGTTTTGCTCTGTAGACGCGCCCCACTTTCAGGTCTGCCAATGTAAGTTCGCTCATTCTTTCACCCCATCGCGACTAGCAAGCACATCGTGACCGGCTTTGGTAACTTCGAAATATTTGCACTCCAAGAGGCCCGAGTTCGCCCACTTCATAAGCAAATCATGTCCAACGTCTGTTTCGTTGCAGTCCGCGAACTGGTCTACCGCGCGCTCAAATTGCGCCCTGTCCTCGTCGGTTTCGAAAGCTTTCACCCCATCGCTCGCTGCTTTCAGTTCGCGTTGCACGTCCACCGGGATAGCTCGGAATTGATGTGCGCAAGCGGGGCAGATAACCTTGCTATCGTCTGGCACCCCATCGCTCGCTGCCTTCGTCACGGGGTGGGCGGCGAGCCCTTCGACCATGTAGCGAACCATTTCGGTTGCCTGTGACGCGTTGAGCAGATTCGTGCCGCTCGGCATGTAGTCGTAGCTCGGGTCGTACATCGGTCGGTTGTATGACACTCCGCCATCAGGCCTGAAAGACTTCGGCATGCGCCAACCAAGAAAGCGGTTGACCATTTGCTTTATCTGATCCTCGGTCATCCCTACCGGCGCGCTTTGCGATGGTTGCGAGGAGAGATTGAGTAGCGACAACGAGCGCACAAACGACGGGGCGGCAGAGTCAGTCATCAGATTTCGCCCTTTGAATACAACGTCGCACGATGCTCGGAAGAGGCGCTTGATTGCGTCATCTTCAGCATCTACCCCTGCGCGTTGCTCGCTAGTCTGCTCAATCACAGGACGCCATGCGCCTTCCATCGCAGAACGGATTTCAGCCAGGTCAGGATTCGAGGCGTCGTCACGTGTCGTTTTATCGCTCATGTTTTGCTCCACCGGCGGATAGCTCGCGCGAATTCGATAATTTCTTTGTCCGAATCAAAAGAAAGTCCTTCAACGGGCAGCGTTTGTTCCCAGACGCGAGTTATTTCAGCGTCAGTCGGCTCGCGTTGCTCGCTCGCCTGCTGGGGTGCGGCGTAGAGCGCAATCTCGTCAGCTTCCGCAACGTGCCCGCTCTCACACCAATAGACGCATGCGTCAGCAGTTAGATCGGTAAGATTCGATAGCTCGTCACGCGTGATCCACGCTACTGGCTCCTGCGCCGCCTTGTCGTGGGCTTGGGCGAGGTCGGTAGTTTTTAACGTTCCATGAGATACAGTCACACTTACGCTTGGATCTCCTAATATGCGTCGAATTTCAGAAGCCGATTTTCCGTCCATACCGCACGAACCGCAGGTGTATTTGTCGGCGATCTTTGCACAACGCTCGACTAACGCATCCCGCTCTTTCACGAGCGCTGCATTTGTCGAATCAAGGCTTCCGATAATTCCGCCGAGTTCCACGCGCTCAGCGAGCAGCGCTGCATTCTCTGCTTCCAGCGACTGAGCGCGCGCAGCGAATGTGTTGAGTAGGTCGGACTGCCTATTCACAGTGTCTTCCAGCGCATCGGTGCGGGCGGCTTTGGTGGCGATTGCCTCTAGGCCGGCTTTGCACTCCTTCTCGTCGATTTCCAGAAAATTCGCGCAGTGGATGATGAGCGTGCGCAGGTTTTGCACGGTGATGTTGTCGGTTGTCATTGAATGTCCTTAGTCTTCTAGCAACTTCGGATCGATCTCGACGATCGCCGCCATGTTGTCCGGGCTCCACGACAGAGGCGCCTGCGCGCGCATGACGGCGTTGAACGCCTCGATCGCTTCTTCGATCGCTTTCGGCAGATCGTCGCGGTCTTCTGGCATATCGTCGCTGAAGTGGTCGACGTCGATCTCGCGCGGCATATTCGGCTTGCAAAGCTTTAGCCTGAGATCGTCGACGGTGATCGACTTATCATCGACAAGCAGATCGCGGAGAAAGTCGACCAACTCGTCGAAGTCGAAGAAATACTTGTCGTGCGCATCCGAATACAGCGGCGTTGCCCCATCCCACTTTTCTTTCTTCAAGGCGTCATATCGGTCAATGTCGTTCTTGTGGCGGCAAGCCTCGCACGCAGTCCACATCTTTTCCGTGGGCGCACCGCATTGCTTGCACTTGACATGTGTGCAGCCAGCCCATCTCGCGAGATGCTCATCATTGCCGTAGAAAAATCCCGTCGAACTCACCCAGCCAGTAAGCGTGACCCGCTTTGCGGCATCGGGCGAGTCATAGTGAACTTCGGTTTTGGTGCTCATTACAACCTCACGGGTGCTGAATAGGGTGGCCGATTACTGCGGTTTGCGCGATGCTTCAAGAATCGGCAGATTCGCTTCGGTCGGCACATATACGACGGTCTTGTTCTGCTCGTTCGCCATGTTGTTGATCCAGAGGTATCGCAGATATGCTTCGTTGTCCTTCAACGACTGGCCGATGATTGCGTTCGCTTTGGCGACTCCCTCAGCGCGAATCACTTCCGCGTCAGCAAGCGCCTTTGCACTTTCCTTCTTCGCTAGGGCGTCTTGAATCTGGACTTGTTTCGAGTAGTTCGCCTTGGCAAGTTCGGCCTCGCCCTCCATCTTCTGAGAGTAGACGCGGTACGGCGGGTACATGTCGCAACCTGAAAGCAGGGCGATCACGCAGACGAACGCGATGATTCGGATCATGTTTTCTCCATTGGAATAGATGCCGCCGCCACTTTGGGGACTCGTTGAAGCTTGTTAGACGAGTGGGCGGCAGCGGAAGGGTTTAGGCTGCGCGGGCACCCGAGGCCGCGATTCGCGAGATCGCGTCGCGAATCAACGGATGCGAAGAAAGGTCCATGCACTGGACAGCCGGTTTCCCACGACGCAGAACCTCGTACTTGGTTCCATAGTGTGCTTTAAGCCGTTCGATCAGGTCGAGCGCTTCCGCGCTCAGCATCTGCGGGCCCTTCTGTTCGGTCTCGGTCTCGGCCGCCTTGAGAAGTGCCTTGATGCCACTGTACGCGTCCCCTGATTCAGGATCGCTCTGGATGAAAAGGCGTCCAAGAAGATTGTCGATCGCTACACGCTGTGTTGCTGTCAAAGTCATAATGTCCTCTGTTGTTCTGCGCTCGCGCGCACGTTGCTACTTGATCCAGTTGTCTTCAGTAGTCATCGTAGTCTGGATCATCACGGTATTGATCAAGTTCAGCTTGGATCCTCGCCCTCTCCGCGCGCACGCAGTTGCCACAAACACGATAAACGCGTCCCGAGAATCCTTCTTCGAAATCTCGTCGGTTACTAAGATCAGTAGCCCCTTCTTTGCACCAGTCGCACTGGCCGCATGCGTCCTCGGCTGCTGATTCCGCGACCGCTTTCGTGTAGGCCTCGAAACACTCGTCGCACATGTCCATCATTTCCGACCCGAACGAATCGGTCTCACCTTGCACCCGACGGGTGGCCGGCCGGTCCGAATGCTCGTCACAAGGCTGGCCGGCCGGCACCCGATGCTTGGCGCCCGGCAAACTCGAAATCGGTCCTGTGACGTCAGCCATTTGCTTTGATCTCCTCGATCTTTTTACGCACCCAGATCAGACGCGGCTCGTGTCTGTGGTGCGTTCCCGCAAAAAACATCTGATCGTATGTGGCCTCGTCGCAGAAAGGAAAATCCGTAGGCCCATGATCCGTGGCCAGCGCCTCTTCCAGCGCCCCGCGCAGGTCCCCATAGTAGCTGTCAGGTGCATCGAGGCGTCCGAGATAGAACTGTATGTTACTGCACAGGGCATATCTCGGCACGAACCCATAGAAGTTATCGATCGGGTCTTCCGGTGCATCTGCTTCCGCCCACTCCAGCCACGCGGTGAGGAAACTCAGGAGTAATGACTGTTTGAATTCATCCATTGTTTTGAAGCCCCACGATTTTCTTCTTCACCCACTCAATGCGCGGCCTGTGCAGATGGGCGGAATTGCTGACACGCATTTCTCTATAGTCTTGCGGCGAACCGAACACGAAATCCTGTTGGCCAAAGTCGGCCAGAAGTTCTAGCGTCAAGTCAGTCGTCAAGCGGCTACGCGATCCGGGGTACCGTGCAGCAAATCGAAGCGCGTTATAGCACAGACCGCTAGCACGAGAGAATCCGGTTTCGTCCGAACCGGACTCCTCCGGAGCACCGGCGTCGACCCATTCCAGATAGGCGACAAAGAAATCCAACAGAGTCGATTCAGACATTTCCGATATCCACGTTAGCGATTTGTTTACGGACCCACGCAATTCGGGCCTCGTTCAGGTGCTGAGTTTCGGCCACCTGGCGAGCGAAAAACTCAGCGCTGCGGCCGAACGGATACATGTTGTCCTTAGGAAAATCTTTTTGTAGACGATCCCCCAATTCAAGATGCAGCTTGCTCCGATCATCTTTACTGAGTAGCGCCAACTTTGTCCAAGTAGCTAGGCAGGAACACAGGCCAAAGATGCGTCCGAACGTGTCGTGAGGCACGGGCGCGCCGGCGTCGATCCACGTCAAATAGTCGCGGAAGAATCCGAGAAGTGTAGGCTCGTTCATTGTGGCTCAACGTTGTAGGAATAAAGGCTATCGCGCTCCTCGTGCGCCTGAAGAGGAAGGTTAGCGCACATGGTGACGGTCGCCCACGAATGGGAACTACCGCGTACGATGTTTCCGTTCGGAAGTTGCATGCTGAACTGGAGCCCCCAGCGTGCAAGATCCCACTTGGGGCCTCGGAAATTTCCCTTCTGATTCCAGAATAAGACGCCCGTGAGCTTGGCCCCAGTCTCCTTCTCTATGGCGGCCACGGCCTTGGCAATCGCCTTCTTGGCCACCTTGCCCTTACCCTCGGGCACACGCGGCCGCTGGGCCACAACCCCAAGGTTCGCCAGCGCATCCTCTATTCGGATCACTGCTGCTTCATACGCGCGGCCGGTACCCACCTCGCAGTCATAGTGGGCTCCGGTCAGGCCGTAGATAGCGCTCCCGGTCTTCACAGGCTTTCCGCATACGTAGCAGGTCCCTGCGTCCATATGCTTGTAGATCCCGTTCCATTCCTGATCACTGCGAGCCATATCAATCTTCCGCGTTTCGTTCGAGTTCCGCCATGTGCCACGCATCGCGGACAATCGGACCCTGTTGTTCTTCGGGAACGCCGATTCGGGTCAGGTACGCGCAAAGCTGGCGCGCGGCCCCGCGAAAGACGGCGTTCGCTCGACGCTTGGGGAACTCGCAGCGATTCACGCGCTCGATAAAGCGCTCTTGGTCTTGGATGAGAGTCAGCATGATCTTCTCCTCAGAGGGCGGCCACGAATTGACGAAGGCCTTCGATTTCCTCGGCCGATGCGAACAGGTCAACGAGCCAGTCGCCAGTCTCGGGGCGCACGACCGGAAAGCCTTGGGCTTCGGAGACGGCGCACAGTTCGGCGTAGGTCATAGGGCGCTCGATGCTCGCCATCACCGGATCTTCGCCCGTCGCACCGCAACGGAAGCATTCGCCACCCTTGATGTGCTGAAAGGCGCTCAGGAACTTGGCGCCCCCGCACTTGCAGCAGGGGCGTGCAACATATTCGGTCACGGTCGTTTGCATCTCGATCTCCACACGGTTCGCGTATCAACCACAGAACCGATTCTAGACCTGTTTCACGTTCTGTGCAACAGCTTTATGCGATATGGCCCTTGGGGCTCACGCGGTACGTCTCGAAATCGGCCAGAGTAGCGGCCCGCACGGGATCCTTCAGACTGATGATGGCCCAGCCGTCCAGATCGTTGAAACCGCCCTTGAGGACCGACCCGTGGAGAATACCAACCCGATAGTAACCGGGCAGATCGAACGTATCGTTCTCGAACCGATAGCAAAGGCTATGTTCCCCTACCACAATGTACTTTTCGCTCGGGCTCATCTCAATCTCCGTAGACGTTTCTATTTACTACAGACCCAGTATCTCACGATTTCACGTTCTGTGCAAGTGAAATAGAGACGACCTATGGCATCCTACAGTCGACTACACCGGCGGCCAGTTCTCGGAATCCGTATCGTCGTCGGCGTCGCAGCCTAGCCCTATCCCCAAGGCGGCTGCTAACTCGGCCGATAGTCGTTCCGCCGCTGGAATATCGGACGCTGCGTCGAGAATTGGTGAGGCTTGATCGGGGTGCGCGGCCTGAAAGAGATAACCTAGGGGATTACGAACGAGACCGCAGGCAGTTTTGCCCTCGCGGAATTCTAACGCGACGCAGGGTCCGGTCGCGCAATTGAGGAAGTCCTGCGCCAGCAGGCACGGGGCCACGGTACAACAATAGCCACAGCCGTTACAGGGCTCGCCGAAGCGCGGCTTTCGAGGCAGAGTGTAGTCCATTTCCGTGCTCGAAGGTTACGGCCGCAGGGCCGGCTCCAATGGAGTATCGCTGGGATTCGCATTGTCCGGATGCAGAGCCTGGACCAAAACCGCCCCGTACATAGAGACCGCTTTACCGCTCTTGTTTTGCATAAGTTTGCGGCCCATTCGACGTGCAATTTCGTCCATATCCACAGTGAGACGAAATCTGATCGCCTTATCGCCGGTCGTAATCTCGTAAGTGTTCGTGTACTTGTTGCTCATCTTTACCCCAGATATTCGTAATGGAAACGGCCACGACCCGCCTGATTCCAAGCGGCCACGAGTTTCGTGCAATTGCTCTCGGTCAAGCATTCAGGATACGCAGCGTCTGTAGTCTGACGCATCTGGACGGGCGAGAACTGGCGTTCCATCTCGATAACCTGCCCGTCGTGAGTCGTCCCCTTAAAGTGATAGGCGGGAATATGGATACCTCGCTTGATCGCGTATTCCACGTCCTCGCGATCGTCCTCGCTCATGTACTGGAGTTGCATGTTGACCATCGTGTCAGGCTCCTTGCTTTGCTTGGTTAGCCGCGATCTTGGCCGCGCGACGTGCGTAGATATGGGCCCTATACTCGACTGCGAATGCCTTGACGAAAATCTGATTGAAGGCCCGCACCGAGGCAAATGCGCGATCAGCGTCGGCCTTGAGGTCGCGATAAGTCGGGTGGGTCCGGCAGGCCTCGGGCGTCAGACCCATCGGGCCTTTTCCGTACGGGGCAGCAAAGGCCTGAACCTTGGCGTCAGCTTGTGCAGAGATCTCGCTCAACGCCTCTGCGTTTTCGAGCGCGGCCTCGAATGTCATGGTGGCTCGCATGAGTGCGGCCTTCTGTGCGATTGTCAGCTTCATCATCTCGATCTCCGTTTCGTTTAACCACAGACCCAGTGTACTTGGGTTTCACGTTTTGTGCAACACGAATAATAAATAATTAACGGTCTCCATCGGATATAGTTTGCCGACATTCTTCGCACCACATTGTAGGGTCCGGCAAATGCGAACGGGCGGCCGACAAAATGCTGTGGTTGACGCAGGTGTGATGCACCTCGCAAACGGTGACCCAAGCGCCTGCCTCCGGATCCATTCCAGCCTGTTCCGCTTGGTACAGACCAACCAGAGTTCCCGTCCTTTTAGTGGTTTTGCGGACCACACAGCCCGCTAGCCCGTCAAAAGAATACTGGCGGGGGCTCTCAGCGTAGGTGCGCAGCTCTTCAGCGCTCAGACCAACACGGGCCGCCACCTGAGCAATGGCCTCCGGATCGTTGGCGCGAAATAGGGCACGCAGTCTCTGGCGGATGTGATGAGGGCCGTCCATATTCCGGGTCATTTCAGTTCCCCTTCGTGTTGCGCTGTCGATGCCCGACGTATCGGTCACGCTTGCAGGTCGCGGCGTGAATACATGACGCCGATGAAATCCGGTTCGTTGTCGCTTTCAACGCGCTTCATAGCACCCGCTGCCATGACCTCAGGTGCGTCGATTGGGCCGGAGGCCATCATGTCACGATCAAACCAAAACGCATTGGACAATTCGCAAAGCCAAAGCGTTGCGCGCACCTGTTCAACGGGGTTGAATGTAACCATGTCGTTTCTCCGGTTGTGTTGACTGCCGCAGCGGGCGCAGCTGTTAGACGCGTTGAACGGAATAAATGACTTCACCGACTGCACGATGATAGGCGACTAGCGCGGCGCGTTCATAGCCTTCGACCCAAATAAAAACACCCCGGAGGCTCGTGCTGATATGGATCAAGTTCATTTCCTTTCCCCTCGTATTTCGTTATCTCTCAACCACAGAACCAATTCTACTCCATTTCACGCTTTGTGCAAGCACAATAAGAAAAAGGCGATCTTTTTAGGGATCGCCTTGGGCTAAGCGTAGATGATGAATCGAAGAGCTTGGTGCTTGTTAAGCTGCCCCCACGCGCCGTCGTCCGGATCCGAATACCAGAGCCGTAGCTCGGGCGGCCCGGAGATCTCGTGGATCTTGCGCAGGCTGAAATCCGCTAGCGCCACACGGTGACCTTTGGCCAGCGCGCGTGTCATGAGATTGATCCAGAACCTCTGTCCCATATCCGTCTGCATCCTATCCGACATGATCGCAGGATAGTGGTGCAGGAAATAGTCGAACACGATTCGATTGGTCAGCCCGTCAGCCTTTGGGGCCGTCAGCGATCGCCAGACCGCTGTCTGGGTGATCGTCCCTCCCGTGAGGCTCTTGTGCATTGCCTTGTAATGCACGTAATAGCCGATCAGACCATCGGCGGGATCATACATGAACAGATCACCGCCCTGAGCGCTTCCAGTCTGATACACGTGCACGCCGTCGCCCAGATCGTAGATCAGCTTACGTGGCTTCCCCATCAGCAGGCGCGCGTGTTTTCGATTCGCTTTCTCGTCGCTGAGACCGAAGTCGGTCGAATCGCACAGGTACGGCATGGCCAGGACTTCAGTCATCACACTTGACCGCGCAGAAACTTTGTATAGGCAGCGCGTTCAGCCGGGTCGACGATCTGACCGGTGCGGATTCCAAGACTCTGCATCGTCTTGAACGACTCACTGTTGACGCGTTCGCTACGTTCCGGATTCTGACCGAGAAACGGATCGTTCTCCCAGTCATCGGCCGTGTAGCCGGCTGCGGCTTGTGTCTTCACTCGGCTTTCCATCTTGTTCCCCTTCTTCTGGCTCGTGTCCTGTTCCTGATTTTTCGCGAAATCGCTGTGGTCGATAAGTTGGGGCGGCTGGCCGCGCTCAACATCATTGTTGTAGCAACTGAATCGTTTAAAGTACTTCTTCAGCTTATCGAAGTTCTCTTCATTCTTCGTGTTGCCCAAAATCACATCAGGTGGCACCAGTCTACCACGATTTTGCGGACCATCTTTTAGATAACGACCGCACGCACGCTCGGCCGCCTTCTGGCGCGGAAGGAACATGTAGTGGCCTTCGACGTCGTATCCTTTGGAAACCATGTCTTCGAGTACGGGGCCCATCTTGTCGGACTTGAGTGTCGCATCGCTGACGATGTTGAGGCCCATCTTCTTCGCTGCGTCGAAGATCTTGTCGAATAGATACGACGACTCCTCGTGAACTTGATTTGCGTTCCACCCATCGTACGGTGGATTCAACATTTCTTTGATCGCGTCGGCGTCGAGGGTCAGGAATTTATTCGAATCGAATTCGTTAACGACTGCGGGCTTGCCATGTTCGGACGTGAATGCGCTCTTGCCTGACCCCCCGCGACCTCCTAGGACTACGAACGTCGGCTTGGTCCCGGGCTCGGGCTTGGCCGCTTTAATGCGCTCGGGACTCAGGAATGATTTCACGATCTTGTCGTGCAGCTGCTTCCGCTCGGGCGTGTACTCGCCCGTGTGGGTCGTGAACTGCTTGTCCGACGGATCGAGGCCCATCGCCTCTTTCGTCTTCTGCTTCATTTCCTGCGCATCCTCGGGCTTGAGCTTGGCGAAGATCTTGTCGACTGTGACGTGTGGATCATCGTAGGCCTTCGCGAACTCGGACAAGGGCTTGCCCGGGGCCAGCGGCTTCTGCTTGGGGCTCGGGTTCTTATCTCCGACGGCCTGATCCGTCTTCTTCTCGACCTGCGTGGTCGGCGCAGGCTCACCCGTCTTTTCCGCCTTTTCTTTCGCGTCTTTTGCCTTCTCCGAATTCGGGTGGTCCGAGATATATTTCGATTGGCCGGCGGCCCCGAGATCGGACCACCAGTCGGCGAGCAAGCGAGTTGCGGCTTGTGTTTTCATGTCAGGAAACCCGGAAATTCTGGAAAGCCCAGAGATTGTTTTCGTCGTAGTCTTCTTTGTACAGAGAGTTCTTGTTCAGCAGCGGATCCCACTTCGAGTAGACACCGACGACAGGACCCAAATAGGGCTTCGCGACCTTCAGCACGTAGTCGAACGGGATCTGTTCCGGTTCTGTATAGCCGTTGTCTGGATTCTCGATAGCCCACGTCATCGCGCCCAGAATCGATGACCCGACCTGAATCGACGTCGCGTTCTCGCCCGGAATCAATTCGCGCGCCTCGTGAATGTCGAGTTGCGAGCCGTACCAGTACGCGTTGAGTCCGTGACCGAGCAACAGGCACCCGAGTTCGTCGCGGCCATCCACAATCGAATTCTTGGCGATCCGTGTACGACGGTGGAACTTCAGTTCCGAGCCGCGCATCTCGTGAACCGAGGCCACGGCCGCATCTGTCGGCTGGTACGCGTAGTAGACGGTCGGTCTGTACGAGCCGTCGGCTGTCGTCAGGTACTCGCTCAGCGTGATGGCCTCGCTGTGCTGGATCAGGAATCCATTGAACATGCCACCCTCAGGAACCCACGACTTGACGATCGTGGCGCAGCCGGGCTGATGAAGATAAGCCGCGTTCTGGGGACCTTCCGAATGGATGCTCCCGCCGTCGGGAACCGGCTTCTCATGGGTACCCCAGCCGAGTTCCGCCGGCGCCCGCCCTTCGGCCCAGAAACCCTCGCACGACCACGTGTTGACGAACTCGTTGGTCTTCTTCGGGTCACCCAGCACTTGCGTATCGCGCTCGGCCACCTGAATCACTTTGGTACCTGTGGCCTTGGCCAACTGGGCCCAACCTTCTTGATCGACAGGAACCTCGACAGAGATCCCCATATCGGCCGCCACGTTGAGCAAAGCTTGTTTGACGAAGTAGGTGATGAGGCCCGGATTCGCCCCATTGGTAACGATCGCGGTCGCACCACGTCCTTGGAATTCGGCGACGGCCTGACGCATTTCCTGATGGGTCGCATACAGCGTGCGTTGCCCAAGATCGGGAATCGTTTCGTCTGACTCGTCGGGCCACCGCTCGATCGAGGTATCGATGTACAGAACGTCGTGTTCCAGACACCAGCGAACGATCTCGATACCGTCAATGTTCAGACTGACGTTGACGAGGAAATCGCCGGGCCCCAGATGGGCGGACAACACCTCATCCAGATTATCGCGCACGACTTCCTGCACGACGTATTCGACGCCGGACCCTTCATATTTTTTGAACAGCGGGTGCTCGATCCTGTCGATAATCTTGACGTCAGTGGCCGCAATATCGAAGTGTCGGAGCACGAGTGGGAGCACGGCCTGACCCACAGAGCCGAAGCCCAAAATAACGATGCGGCCGGGCGGTTTGGCCAGTTTTTGCGCCCCGAGCAGTCGGGTAGCGGCCTCAATAGTCATAGCTGCACCTCAAGTTGAATTCAAATCAAATTGAGGACAAAAAGAAAAGGGGACCCGTAGGTCCCCTTGGTCAGACGTGCTTCAATTTGTTGAAAAATTCTACGGTGCCCATATTCCCGTTATTCCAATACTCAAGCAAAGCGTCTTTGTTGATATCGATCCAGTGCTTCAACGACTGAAGATCTCGGGCCGAGATCTTGACCTTCCCTCGCGCCTCACCGTTGAAGGTCAGCGTAAAGTTATCCTTCGTATCAAATTTATTCGGTACGTTGGAGACCTGGATACGGGGACCGTGTCGATTGTGCGCAGCCTCTTTCTCAGAGACCCAGACAACGACGCCCGGGATACCCGTGTACTTATCCGGTACACGGGTTGCCATTGCCGTTACTTCGATCGCCATCAAGCGCTCAAGCGCATTCTTCGCAATATGTACGGTCTTCACTGCCGGTTCCTCGATTTCTAGTTACCGGCAGTGTAGCACTATTTATTCACCGAACATGTCGCTGCCATGGCCGTTGAGCGGGCGCCCCGTGTAGCTTTCGGGTACCTCTTCGCCGACTTCGTCATCCGCGTCTTCGCCGTCCGAGGTATCGGCCTCGTCGGCTTCCTCCGCCTCTTCTGCGGCCTCGCTTTCGACTCGTGATTGGGCGAAGTGGACGTACGAGATCGGATCGAACAGCGTCGGGGCCGCCACCGTATTCAGATTGTTCATCACGGCTTGCGCTGCGAGGAGTTCGGCCGTCAGCTCTTCGGTATCGAACAGCAGCGCGTGGATCGTTTCTTCCGGGGCGATGAAGCGCGGACCCTTTTGAACCTTGCCGTTTTCGTCCTTCGTGACCGAACCATCCGGATTCAGCTTCGTGAAGTTCGAGCCCATGATAACGTTCCGTACCGCTTCGTGCGGAATGCCGAACTTCAGCGCCTCGGAGCGGCAATACACGTCGATGTCGCCCAGCCAGTCAGCGATGGCCACCAGTGCTTCTTGACGGCAAGCGTCGACACCTTGCGCAGCCTTTTGCAAAACAGGCAGCAGGACCTTTTGGCGATCGGTCGCGATCTGAAGGCGTTCGACGAGGGCCGCCAATTGCTCTTGTCCGACCGTGTGGCCAGCCTTCAGCCATTCGTACACGGTGGTGAGGGCCAAGATCTCGCGACCCTCATCCATCTCCTTCTGCATCGTCTTGAGGAATCCCGTGATGCGCGAGGACGCGCTCTCGCCCAGATCGTCGAGCGTGGGTGACAGGTTGATGGGCAGGCTGTACATGCGGTTCATTCGCAGAATCGCCCACATGTAGTACTGGTTCGCGTCCAATTCCGTTGCTTGGAATTCGTCGGCGGCCGCGCCCAACACCTTGTTGAATTGCTGAAGATCCATGGTTTTCCTTTATCGATTAAAGACGGGTGTGACTCTGCTTATTTACTAGAGGAGGAGTTTGCGACGGATGTAGGACTGGGCCTCGACAAAGGCAAGTCGATCACCCTCCCACATGGGGCCCAATCCAAATACCGACGTATTGTGGACATTCACCCAGACCAGTTCGAGACATTTGTCGGGCTCGACGTTGCGAACGCGCTGCCGATCAACACGGGCCAAAAAGTAAAGCATTGTGATCGGGTGGTCCTGACTCGTCGTGTCCGAATTGAATGTTAGGTGCATGAGAGACGTCGCCTCGACATCGATCTCTTCCTTCAATTCGCGTTGCATGCCGGCACGGCTATCTTCTTTCTCCAACGTCCCGCCGGGCAGCACCAGATAGCCGCGTCCGGGGTCCTTGTTTCTGTGCTGAAGCAGGATATCTGATTCCCCATCCCAGCAGACGGCGGCCACGCCGATATGGTGTCCGTAGAAGTCACTCATCCGTTGGATCGTCCTCTTGTCCTAGCGTTTTACGAGCGGCCCGTCGCTTGGCATCGGATTCAGCGCGTCGTACGTTATCCTGCACGGGATTGAAACCCCGCTGCATTAAGTTCTGGAAATACATGATGAGCGCGATGGCTTTTGCCGTCTTGGTCGTCATGTCTGTTTTGTGGATCGGCATCGGTACCTGATAGTCGACGGTAGCGGCTTCCGACTGCGTATCGTAGCGAATCTCGAATGTGTAGAGTCCGGACTGTGTGGCCTGAACAGGACCGTGTACGTACAGGAGCGTCAGCCCGCTCACTTCTTTCCTTCCTTTTTCTTGGGCTCCACGTGGGTGAACTGAAGATCAGGATCGGTCGCCAACGCGGTCAGGAATTCGCCGAGCTTGGCGGCCCCGGCGGCCGGCACCGTCACGTGCTGGTACCCGATTTGCCAATTATCTGGATCCTTCTTTGTCTTGAAGAGCTTCCGTATGGAAATCAGTTCTTCGCCCGCGTACTCAATCGCTTCGACGCGCAATCCGGAACTCGGGCTGATCTTGAACGTCTTGCTGTTTTTCATCGCTATCTGTGAAGCCCATGCGCATCGCATCTAGAGGCTGGAACCTATGGGCACCAGCGCGTCGTTGCAATGCTTGTTGATCGGGAGGGAAATCGTTCGAGTTGAATTACATCAATCTGTATTTACCCGAGGCCGGGTGCCGTGAACTTCATTTCGCCTTATTGATCACGTCGGCCGCCTGCCGGTAGGCCTTTGCCTCGGCGACGGTTGCTGATTTACCGAAGATGAATTTATAGACATCACGGCCCAGACCGACGGCCGCTTGATAGCCATCGTCCCCATTGACCATAACCACATAAGCCAGACCCAGAGAAAACAGCAAGTCACGCTGGTTCTTCGAGGGTATGGATCCATCGCTCAGCGGCCCCTCCTCAACCAAGGCTACCAGTGTGTCGAGCGCCCTCTCGTCAACAACTCGCAGGGCCAGTCTCTCGACGCGGCGAAAGTAGGTGTATTCGTCTTCCGACATGGGATCATGCGACACCCTGCGCCCCCAGTTGCGGGTCCGCCGGATCCTGCACGACGGACGAGGCACTGCCGAAAGTGAGCGGGAATTGAGTACCATCCGCTTTGTTCACATGATCGACAAAGGCCCGGATCACGAACGACAGATTCACACCAGCGTCCGCACATACGATCTTCACGCGTTCATGCGCAGCGGTCTCGATTCGGACGCGCAACTCATGGTCAAACCTCTTGCGCTTGTTCATTGGAGTCAGGTTCCTCGTAGTGGTAGAAAGAAGCCAGATACGCGTGCCGGACGGCGGCCTCAGGCGGCGCCAGACCCTTTTCGATCATGGTCAGACGTTCAGCGCGCTCCTGATCGGTGAGTCTCCGGTGGTAATCGATATGACGTTTATCCAGATACAGACCTGCAACGACAACAAGGACTATCGTTGCGAAGAAAGTCGATGCAATTGCTGAGATCAAGTCCATGGAACCTCAATGAAGAACGGGCGTAACTGGCTTGGAAGTCGCGAATTCCTCGAAACCGGGCAGGCTCTCGCGACACATAAACAGACGGTGACCTCGATCCTTGGGGAGAAGCCGAATCACGTCGATTGCGGCTCTCCTCTCGACTCCTTTACTCGTGTCGTCGACCAGAAAGATTGTGCTCGGCGAATTCGCGAACGCATTACTGTCCAGAAGCTTCCGAATATCACGCAAAGTCGCCAGCGAAATACGGCGTGACAAGACCGTGTGCTGCTTCTGGAACTTCTGGAAGACCTGTGCGATCGCGTGCTTCCACACGCGACTCTGATCGGTCTGGGTAACGATCACAACCTCAGAGTCGTGATCGGGTGGACTGGACTGATGGAGGCGGTCGAGTACTGTTTCCAGCATCTCGGCACGTGCACTATATGCCATGGCTAATTAATTGATTTGAGTGTAACCGGTGCCGCTCTCGCCCTGATCGAAGGCGTGAAAGACAAGTCCGAGTCCCGGGAGTTGGAAGGTCCCGATGTAGGTGCCCAGCGGATCGTATTCAAATTCGTGGCCAGTACCGACAATACGAAGGTTGCGATCGATCTGCGGTGCCAGTGGATCAACAAGGGCCCAAATCTGTGGCGCACCATTCTGCGTCTGTACACATAGGATACGGGCACCTATAGGCATCTTGATGGCTACTGAATCGTTAACATTCAGTCCGAACTTCCAGATTATCGCTGTCATAGAATTGTGGTCCTTCTCTTTTTCGGGAATACAACGAGTGAAGTCACAGGCAACTCGATATCATCTTTGCAGCCGGGTCGCTGCCCATTAATCTGGAACGCCTTCTGGTCGAGGAGGCGACGAATTTCGGATCCGGACGCGGGGCCCGGCGGATGCTCCATAGATCGGAACTGGCAGACCTCGTGCATCAACAGCACGTAATCGAGCGCTCGCATCTTGATCATGGCATGGGCTAGTAGTGCAGGCCGAACAGAAAAGCTGTTTCGCGCATGATTGTTTCCATCTCATGCTGCCAATCGAATGGGGCGAGGATCCCGTGTTCGATCCAGGTCTGGCTGACGTCATGAGCGCGTTGCAGTTGACCCGCTAGTTCCGCATGTGCGCCGAGTTCCCGGCGCAGGAACCTGATAACGGGGATATCGAGAATGCCAAGAACTCGCAGCGCGTAATTGAATTCGAGTATCTGGCGGATCCCCAAACCCTCAATACGCGGATCGTACAGATCACGCGGAATGTGACATCCGATCCCACACATGCGACCAGAGGACTCGTCCAGATAAAGGCAACTGCCGTTGCTGTCTTGGCAGCGCTGGCCCTGCGCGCGCAGATGCTTCAGCGTACCGTCGAATAGTGCTTGAGCTTCCATAGTCAGATTGTCCAAAAAGAAACCGGGCACAAGGCCCGGTCGATCAGAAGGATGAGTTTGATCAGTCGATACGATCGATCTTGTAGTCAGCCACGTTACGGCCGCGATCGCTGATCACACGAACCACGTTGTCCATGACAGAGCCCGCGTCGGACATGATCAGGAAGCCGGCCGCGCTGGCCTCGTCGTGGCCTTCGAGCTTGCCCTTGTTCGAGAACTCTTCGATCGCACGACGCACAGGCATGAAGTCGCTCTTCAGGAAGCTCGGGAACAGACCCAGACCCGCATCTGTGCTCTTGTCCTTGGCGCCCGCCAACACGAAGATGGCGCCCGTTTGTTGGCCAGCGGGCAAGACCGCTGCGTTCCACTGCGAGGGCAACGTCGTGATGGCCTGCACCGACTGCCAATTCTTCGCATCCAGCGACCAATCGCTGAGGGGGCGCGGAGCCGGGTACGTGTAGAACGAGAAGGGGTTGCGCTCGTCCTCGTTGTCCCACATGAAGATCGGCGGCGCATCAGCGTCGACGGCCGTCAAAAGCGTGCCCAGTACGGACTTCGGTGCCAGCTTCATCTGGATGCTTTCGGCCGACGGCAGAACCGCGTGCACAAACTTCTCGAACGTGATGTCCTGAACCTTCCCGAACGTTTCCGTACGCAACGGTGCTTGTTGGACACCCTTGCGCAGATGGCCGAACACTGAACCATCGGAACTTGCTGGCTGCTGGCCTGCGACCGGCTGCGGTGCCCACAGCAGACCGCGCGTCGGAATCTCTTCCAAACGTGCGTAGCGGCGCGCGAACGCCGGCGCTGCGTTCAGGGCCTGCACGACCTTTTCCGCCTGCTGGAGATTCGAATTCGACGCCAGCTTCTGCGGCCGCTTGTGCTTCAGCGGATCCATGATCTCCGCGAACAGGCCCTTGATGTGGTCGAGCGACTTGCCCTCTTCCAGCATCTTGATGACCTTGCCGTAAGGACGGCCGGCGGGCTTGGCAAAACCGGCTGGGGCAGCGGCCACGGCCAACCAGCGCAGGTTACGCGCTGCACGTTTGTCCGTCTGATTTTCGTCGAGGCGATCGCGCAACCATTCCGTGGCGGCCACGAATTGCTGACCTTGGGGCAACGAACCGCTCTTCAGGAGCGTCAGCGCGTCGTTCACCGACTGATACTTCATCACACGGACCGCGATATCAAGATTGCGGAAGTCCTCGCGCAGTTCGGCCGCGCGCTGGCCCTTGGTAAGCACCGGCGCCTTGTAGCGCAGCTTCGAGGGCAACGCGACCGCCAAATGCTGGAACGTCTTACCCGCCGGCCAGCGGCCACCATAGGACTGATAGCCATCGACGCTGGTTTCAGGCGTACCCAACATCGCTTCGTTTTCGACAAACACACCGCTCACGTCTTGTTCTTCGACGCGCCGCTGGATAGCCCGAATCGATTTCGAATAGAAGTCCGGACCCGTGTAGTTCGACCACAGCGACGACCGAACCTCACCGCTCGCGGGATTGATGGTCACCAGATTGCCGTAGCGCGAGAAGAAGGCCCGGCACGCTTGGCAGTCGTGCAATTGACGTTCGGTCTGCTGATCGGGAAGATTGTCGAGGAACAGATCGAACAGGCCCAGCTTCTTGCGAGCGCCGGCGGTGAACAGTGAAGTCGAGCCGTCAACCGCGATTTGGAAATTGGCCTTGATCTCGGCCAGAAATGCGTGATAAGCGTTGTCGTGATCGATGTGTTCCGATTCCTGATGACCACCGACACTTGCTGAAGTCTTGCTCATTTGATGTCCCTTGTCCTGTGAGTTACGTTGTCTATTTACTCTGCTTGCGCAGGCTTCGGCTGGTGCTTGATGATCTGCACGTCTTCGATCAGGTATTTGTAATACGAGCCCTTGAAGTACAGCGTGACGATATCCGGATCACGGGCCACACCAGTACACTCAGCGTCCTGTAATTCGAGCCAATCACCGATCTTGACCGTATAGGCTTGGCCAGCGACAAACTCTTGATCAAAATCGGGACCGAGGTCACCCTCGGACGGATCGCATTCGCTCGGGCTCGTATCGGACGATACGAGCCCGAGGCCGTGTTCCGCGTAGTCGATAAATCGCTTGCACGCCAGCTTCCAGCCGGCATCGAACGGTACATTATCTTTCGGACCACCATACAGCTCGGAGACCTGCAACGCGTACTTGTGCAATTCCCTCAGTGTGTTCTCGCGCGCACGGCTCAGGGCAGGTGCAACCGAAGCGGCGCCGCTGGCGCGAGCGCGCTGCATCGCGTTGACGAAGAAATCGTGGATGACCGGATGCGCCGGATCAGCGTCCATCACACCCAGTTCCCGGCACAGTCCTGCGGAGAATTCGGACGGTGCGTCCTCGGGACCCATATGCTTCGGATCCACGCGACCAAACGTGCGCAACAGCGAACCATGGCGAAGTCGAAAGATGATGTGCGTCATCAGCGCCGCCTCGGGTACGCCCTTGGCAGTATCGAGACCTACCAGTTCCGCCAGTTCGCGAATCTTCTTGGCATGGCCGACCGGGAAGATCTCCACGTTCTTGGTGGAGGACGTCTGGGAATTCTGGGTCACGGGTGCAGACGGCTGTGACGCGGATGCGGACGCTGTTGTCTTCTTCAGTTCAGGCAGTATTTTCCGCATCTCCCTACCCGCGTTGGAGAACATTCTGTCGAGCCCGTCGTTCGCGCGTGCAAGCAGATTGTCAACCTCGTCCATCAGCCTATCCACTGCGCCCTCGATATCCTTGTTTTTCTCGTCTGACATGCTCATACCTTTGGGTTGAATTGCTGAATCCTACCCTACCTCTTTACCAGAGCACAAGACGAGAAATAGATTAATCGTCTTCAGGCATTCCACTAGGCCGAGAGCGCAGGCGGGAAATCTCCTTCTCCTGCGAACGTATCAGCTCAGCCGCTTCCCGGAAAATGGAGCCCCCGACGCGCTCGTGCAGGCGCATCAGTTCGTGATAAGTCGTGGCCGCGATCTTCGGTGGTTCGAACAGCTCTTCGGTCAGCACGTCTTCCTTCAGGTGGACTGTCGGCGGCCAATTGGGTTCTGTCGGACGGCCCGTCATGATCAGCGCTTCGAGTCCGGCCGTCACGGTGTCCGACCCAGCCAGATAGGTGACGTTGTGAGCCGCCTTCACTCCGTTGACGCGCAGTGGTCCAAGCTCGCGAATCTGTCTGGCCAAGAAGTTGGCGAAGCTTTGCGCGCTCTGCTTGGGAAGATTCGACCACAAGTTGGTAGCGGCCAAGACCGTTCGGGCACATCCTTCGATGATTGCAGCCGTGTACAGATCCGGCTGATCATCCTTTCCATACAGCGCCTCGTACGCAGTCACATCGCTGGAGTCAAATCTGTACAGATTCTCGTCGTGCTTCATTTCTTTTCCTCTACTCGTGCACGCAACTGTTTTCTGGACTCGTCAAATTGGTTCCACATGGCTTGGCTGACACGAGACACCTTCTCTTCCAGCAGCGTATCGAGGCCGCACAGGCGTTGTTCCTCTTCGCGGGTCAGCCCCTCGGTGTATTTCTTCGAGATCAACTGAATGCGGGCTTCGGCGATCTCGTCGACGGTCAGCAACACATCCGGCTGCTCGACTTCGCTACCCACAAGGGCAATCGGATCCGGAAGCACACACCAGTGCGTGGGCGTCCACGTCGCGCCGTAGATCTTCCAGATGCCGTCGAAGCTCACATAGCCAACGCGAATCGGTGGCCGAACTGTCGGCCAGCTATTTCTTGTGACCAGAATTTCCGTGTCCGTCGGATGCAGATTCTTGCTGATCAGTTGCCAAGTCGTCATGTTTGATCTCGATGTGATCGCGGGTATCGAGATCCATTATTTGGCGTTCTCGCATCCAGCGAAGGAAGTTCGTGTAGGTCTGCGGCGGCACCACTTCACCCTTCTGTGCGTAATACATGAGGACCGAGAAACGAGCGAGCATTTCAAGGAAAAGCGGGTCCTTGCGCGAGGCCCGTGTATTCCATAGGTGCAAGGCCTCACTTGCACTGGTGGCCAGCGTAGAGGCTCCGCAGCCGCCGGCAGGCTCCGGGCAGTGCGCGCCCCAGATCTCCTTATCGTGCGTCAGTGGGTAGATGAAATCTTCGTCCTGCGCGTCCGGCGTGTGGCCGCAAAAGGGGCACGGCAGGATCTGAATTCGCATCAAACTCATTTTGGCCCCCATGCGGATTTTCCCATCTGTTCACACAAGGTGCGGACTTCGGCAATAGACTGGGCACGAATCGGCGTCCATGCCTTGCCCCACTCCTCTTCGTGGCCCTTCTGGCTACTGAAGAACTCAGCTTCCTTCACGAACCACGACGCGCCGTTGTAATGGACGTAGAAGATCTTTTCCTCGGGTCCGATATAGCCAACCTTGATTTGGTCCATTGCTATCCTTGTTCTGGATGCATGAGTTTCCACATCTCGTCAAGATCCAGCCAGCGCACGGCGCTCATCTCGACAACACAGCGTGGGCCTTGCGTATTAGACAGGACAAAGCCCGTGACCTCGTAACCCTCTCTGGTGCATATGTCAGCTGCCTTTTCGACCGTCATCCGGGCTACACCATTCAGCTTCTGTGGATCGAGCGGAAACTCGTTAAAGTAGTCGCCCGCGATCGATTCGTAAATCTTCTTGTCACCCGGCGTCGCGGCCCTCATTTCATGCCCGTCGGATCGAGTGAGTCAGGATGACGCTTGAGGCCCGGGAATTTATTAAAGAAAGCGACGGCTTGGGCTGTCGTGCGATCTTTTTCAGACAGTTGGACAGGTGCATCAAGAACGAGTGCCAGATCTTCGAAGAACCCGGCGTAATCGAAACTCAAGTGCAGCCGTTTGACCTGTCCGTGCTCGGTCGACAGGATACCGAACTTGACGAGTGCGTCCGGGGCCGCGTGCTTCGCCTCTTCCACTGCGTACTGGAAGTACTTCAGGGTTTCGCGCAGTGTCTCCGCCGCTTCTTCTTTCGTACGTTCAGTCATTCTGGGCCCCAATAAAAAGAAGCCGGGTTACCCCGGCTGAATTTAGTCCTTCGATTTTCGCAAGGTCTCCGTTGCGGCCGCACCGCCCATTCAGTCTGGCAGTACCAAGATGAACGGGCTCACACGTCAGCCCCAGACTTCTTCCTCGTCTTCCTCGTCTTCAGCCACGAGGAATGGACGATTTTCGGCCACATCGGCTGCGAGTGCATCGACGCCCACGACGTCACGCAAAGCGTCGACGAAGAGCGTGATCTTCGGACCTTCATTCGCGAGCTTGAATTCGAGCGTTGCGATCGCGGCCTTGGCTTCCGAGTAGCTGAGCTTCAGTTCAGCGACGATCAGCGATTTCGACGCTTCTTCTTGGTAATCCGTATCCGGATCATTGCGCAGGGCCTCGAACATTTCGTTCGAATCCGAGAGGGCGGACGACGAAATCGTACGCAGCAGATGACGCAGCTTCGTCGGGGCCTGACCGTCCGGACCCGGGGCGCCCCACGCGAGCAGTGCGTTCGAGATGCGCTTGAGCGAGGCCGCTTCTTCGGTCAGTTGCTGACGGGTGTCGTCGATGGTCTGCTGTTCTTCGGCGCTGATCTCCACTTCATCTTCGGTCGGGGCCTCCTGCCAGTCCTCATCGGAGGAGGTGAGCACGAGAGCCAGACGTGCGTCCGTCTGCTTCGCCTCTTCACCGATCTCCAAGATCTCCTTTTCCCATTCGGCGATCTGATTGGCCGGGTGCGCGTACAGGCCCCACAGGTGAGCCACGGAGTCCACCGTGTAGCGGATGAATGCCTGTTTGTCGGCGTCGGAGAGCGTTTCGTACGTGTGGTTGCCAGTCGTCATTTTCTTCCTTTGTTAAGAGCACGCAATTCCTGCGCGCAGTGTTGCCGAACATCAAGACGATATTCGGCCAGAATCCCCATTATTTCGCCGTTGGTCTGCGCCCCACGAATCCTGTCGACCGTGTCCGTCAGGAGCAGGAATTCAGCGTCCGTCGAATACTCGGTGTCGAAACCACCCTCCACCAGAACCACAGGCGCGGGAGCACGAACGTCATTGAACGTGCTGAGGGACGCGAAAAAGTAGGCGATCGGAACGAAGGCGAAGGGTGTGATGATGCAAATCAGCAGCGTCGAATTGATCCGAACGAAGTCTGTGGAAACGACAAGCACGATCACGATCCAGAAGCAGATGTTCGAGATTCTGTCGAAGATGTTCGAGAGTCTGTCGAGGGTCTTGCGATTGGGGTGCATCAGATGTCTGAACACTATTTACTCCCGTCAGAGTTCGTTGGGCTCGCCCGGCGGAACGAACACAGGTAGCGACATGCAGATGCGCTGAGCGATTGCAATCTGTCGGTTGAGTTCGCTGGCCGTGCTGTTGCGTTCGAGCGCTTCCTCGTGCCCGAAGCCCGCGCGCTTGGCCGCCAAGTAGGCGTCGACTGAGTACACGAGCCGCTTCAGCGCATCGTGCGCGCGGACAAGAGATTCGACGACAGGCGCGTCACCGAAGTCCGGAGAAAGGCCGCTGTCGTACGCAGCTTCGATCATAGTCGCTGCGTGGCGCAATTCGAGTTTGCGAGCCTCATGGAAATCGGCGGCCTCAGACCAATCCGATCCATCGGCCTCCGTTTCCTTGACGCTATGGTATTCGGCGAGTGCCCGGAGCGCATCCGGGTCCTCGGTCAGGTGCACGACCTCACGCGGGCTGAAGATAACTCGTTTCATTTCGTTTTCCTGTACGGATTCTTTTGCCGAACCCAATAATCGAGAGACAGATCGATCAATGGTTCGAATACGAACAGCACGAAGAGGAAGAACGCGATTGCGAACCCAATTGCGTACGGAAGTGAAGCAACGTTGCGCATGTACAGAATTACAAAGAAAAAGAATGAGTACAACAGCGTGCTGCGGACAGCTTCCCATGAGGGCCGACGGAAGATAGTGAGCATCATTCCTCCAGATCCTTGTATTCGCCGAGACGCAGACAGTCACGAACCGCATCATAATGCAGATGAGTCTGAATGACTTCCCGGCTCTTCACGCGCTGCACCTGAGTGATCGGTACCCGGAGAACCAGATCGATGTGCCGGACGCCCTTGCGCTCGGGCAACACGGTGGCCGTGATCGAGCCATCCTCGCTGATCAGGTACAGACCCTCGACACGCTGCATGTTCGGGCCGTGGTGGCCGTCATACATGGCGTGCACGGTGCCTTCTGAGGCAAAGCAAGGATACTGCTCGTAATCGAACGTATCGCACACGACCAGCAGATAGGTCGCGCCCTCGGCCAAGCCACGTTTGCCCCACTCCTGAACGATTTCAAATGATTCCCGCATCTTTTTCCCCGGCTAAAAGCAATTCAATTCGGTCGCGGCCGGCCTGCGTCGTAGTGTAGCTGAACACCCACTTCGGGAAACCCATCCCGCCCAGTCCTTCGATGCCTGATCGAGCCCGCTTGAGCAGGCCCGCATCGTGAAGCTCCGACAGATCCCGACCCAGCATCGAACACTTGGGCGCGCCGTAGGCCATCAGGCTGCTCTTGGCGCCCGTCGCCTCGATGTAGTCGCAGGCGAACTTCGCGTCCAACACGTCGACCGAGAACAATTCGTACTGGGACGAGCCTTTCCAGCGCGCGAAGTAACGCAAGATCCAGTCTGTGCGCTCGCTCTTCGGGATAATCTTACGTGGCGATTCGGCCATGGTCAAAGTGCGAAGAAGAGGATGGCGCCGATAGCGCACCCGGTTCCGAGGAAGCCGATCCAGTCGAGAAGAGTAGGTCTCATTTCACTGCTCCAATTCGTTAAGTACAGGCCTATCTTATCCCTATTTCACACTTTGTGCAACTTATCAGAAATCAAGTGAGACCGAGCGCTCCAACTCGTGGGTAGCAACAGCCAGATCATCACGCGTCTTCCGAATCAGGGAAAGCTGGGGCATCGGCGACTCAATACCCGCGTACGCGATGAATAGCATGATATTCGTCGGGTCCCATTCGTTGATTCCCGACTTCTTTACCCAAGCGGGCGGGCGCCCACGCCGTCGTAAGTAATCCTTGGGTGGGGGCATGATCTGAGGGGGCAGCAGATCGGGATCAGCCCAAGAGGCTCGGGCAAGCCCGGTTTCCGTTAGCAGGAACCGCCGGCGCCTGTACTCGATGGCCTGAGGACCATCATAGCGCCCCGGGCCCTTGAACGCCGTTTTATAGTTCAACAACGGACCCCGACTCAGCAGCCCCTTTCTGACCAGATTATCGCAAGTGAGGCAGATGGCGGCCGCCGTGCTCTGTGCGTGCTGACCGAATACGGCGAGCGTGCGCAGGCCCCTGTCGTTCGATTTGCTGAACAGATAGTGCATGACCGCCGGACACACGTTCAGGATGTCCGACGATGTGCGTGGCGTGCCCGCGCCGTAGCGATTCGTTTGAAATACGAACGAGGCCAAGATCGCGCGCTCGCGGTCAGCCAACTGGATGGCGTTATTCGCTTTTCGCTTGGTCATACAGTTTCTGCTGCAAAAGGTAGCCTTCCAATTGCCAGATCTCGGCAACCGCGCGCTCACGACTCACACGCTCGCCGATCTCTTGACTGAAGTTCGCTCGGGAGACGACAGCGGCCTCGCCCCGGACTGTGAATCCATTGACGAGCGTCAGTTCGCAGACCATGACTTTGCCAGAAGGCAGCAACGTATAAGTCTCGCCGACAATCAAGTTCTCGATGTGATTCAGATTCACACGAGGGGCATTCAATCGCAGTTCTTGGATGCGCTGTTCGAGCTGTTCGTCGTTCGGCATTACAGGTCCTCAGGTTCGTAGGGTGGATTGAATTCGAGGTCGATGAGCGAACGTAATCTTCATTTAGTAGTCCAGTAGTCCCAACGTTGTACGTATTCCAGATCCGTGGCGCTCACCATCTCCGCAGAATCTAGAGTTGCGCCCTTCAGCATCTCGAACGTGTCAGCCAGATCCTGAAGGTTCGTGCTCCATATGATGAGCACAAGATAATTCATTTCGTCCAGATCGCGCACGGCGAAGATACGGCCGACGAGCGCTCGGTTCGAGGACTTCACCACCAAATCATCGATCTTGGGCAGGTTAGACAATCCGGTATCTCCTTTTATTTACAGTCTAATAGATTATCTGAATCGAATTCGCAGCCAGAATAGAAGAGAGGGCCCGAAGGCCCTCACTTCGTCAAACAATTACGCGGCGTAGCGATGATGCGGCGCCACCGCAGTATCCGACAGAGCCCGGATCTCGGACAGCGTCTGATCACGCAACAGCGTTCCCGTGTCCCACACGGGCTGCAGCAGGTTGCGTTCTGCCGGGTACGTGCCTTCAGGAACGGTCTCGATTCCGTGTTCGGTCTGAACGACCATAAGACGACCCTTCTTCGAAACCTTCTGCCGACTCGTCACCGGATTCTTGGCGACCCCTGTCCAGCCCCTGTGCCCATTCGCAATGGCGCTCACCTTTTGGGCGAAGCCAAGCGTGTCGCGGTTCACCCCTTGAAGGAGCCCGCCGCCCATTCCGAAGATCACGTTCTCGGCCGAGAATCCGTTGATTTCCAACGCGACCAGAATCGCACTCATGCTCGTGCGATTGATCGAATCGCCGTAAATGACACGGACCGACGGATGCAGAACGAGATACCCCTTCTTGTTCAGCGTGGCCCCAAAAGAGTTGGCCAGCGACTTCACGACGTACAGCGCGACCGACACCGGATCTCCCGAGTCAGGGCGAACAACCAACTGACCGCCCTTGCCCAGAATCAGATCCTTCAGGTTCTTGCCGACGATGTTGTCCACGCAGTTGTAGAGATCGTAGGTATCGACGAGAACGGACAACTTCTTGCCAGGACCCATGAACTTTTCAATCGCCGACCGCAGCGCAGCTTCTTCGCCGTCCGGACCCCAACTGCAAATCGTTCCGTGTTCCATGGCCGGGATGTTGTAGGCCGCGACCTTTTCGGAATACCAACGACGAGCAGCCAAGAGCGCCGGAACCGTATCCGACCCACGGAAATTGAACAGGTGGGCGAGGCCGCCGCGAGCGGCAGCTTCGACAACCGTCGCACCCCGTGCGCCGAAATCGTGGAGGCGGAAGAGAACTTCTTCTTCCGGGTTATCGCACGTCTTGTTCAGATGCTTCAGCAGATCCTGCTTCAGGTGCCAGCTAAGGGTAGCGACGGTCGTCGGATACCACACGGCGCGCAACAACGGAGTTTCGATGAACTGGGCAATCCCTCGCATTTCGGGATCCTTGTCCACAATCTGATAAAGACAGTTGCGGTTCGGGACCACGAGACCCTCGGGAAGTGCTTCGATCATCACGGGTGCCCAGCCGCCGTGGACGTCGACGATACGTCGCATCCACCGCGAAGGGAACAGGCCGCAATGTTCGAGCGCAAGCTCTTCCATCTCATCAACGTCATCGTGCGTCAGCGGCTTCAACGACTTAAGCCATCCTTGGAGCCCGGCGAAGAGCGCGCGATCGAAATGCTCGTCCGAGCGCGCTTCACCGTACGAACTGAGGTGACGTACAGTCGGATCATACATATCCGGATGACCAAACTTATACGAATCAGTGTCTGCTGCGATGCTGATATCAAACATTTTGCACTCCTTGTGCGGGGATAGATGGAACTACTACCGGGCACCAAAGATGGTGCCCGGCCTGAGCCCTTTCGGACTCGGTTCGGCTACGACTTAATCAACCGGGATAAGGTTGATCATCTTCTGGATAATCCAGAAATGGTCCGAATACATCGTCTTCGGATCCAGAAGACCCAGAGGCACCCACTCAGCGTGTTCCGCGTCGTCAGCGGCCTCGACTTCGGGCAACTCGCTGCGATCGTTCAACAGGTACAGATACGCATGCGTGATGATGCGGCCGCGCGCATCGCCGCGATTGACATCAGAGAACACTTGCTTGAAGCGGAAGGCCAGACTCAAGACACCGAGACCGAGCTTCACCTTCGTCTCTTCCTTGAGTTCCCGGGTCACGCCCTCCCGCGTCGGCTCCGACGCCTTCAAGAACCCGCCGGGAAGTGCCCACAGGCCCTTGCCCGGATTGAACTTGCGACGCACGAGCAACACGTGGCCGCTCTGAATCAAAACAGCGTCCGTCGTCGAATGCGTAGCCTCGTAGTGGATGTTATCACCGACGAACTTGTGATCAGCCTTGTAATTCGTACTGAAATCCTCGGCTTCGACCGCGTCCGCCAAGTGCTGGAGGTTCGCAGGGACTTTCGTCCATTCGACCAGCCAGTTCGCGATTTCCACCGGCACCGTAGCCGTCCACGCATCCGATGTCAGATGCGAGAACAAATTCGCACGGGAGGCCTCGCGCAGGCCTCGCCGCAGATCCGTCGCGCTCAGGACATGACGTCCATTGCGATGCGGACCAGCGTCGATCGAACCCCACTGCGGGAACTTCCGAAGATAATACGACGTACTGTCCTTGGAGTACCCGATGAGCCCGACGCGGATATCGCGACACATAATCGAGCGCAGGCGTTCGACTTCAGTCTGCACCTTCCGCTGAACATCCATCGTCCAGTGAAAATCGTTGTCGTGCAGCCAGTCATCGAGCAGGTCCACGCTAATCCGATCGCCCGATTCGGTACCGACCGGATAGACGGCACGAACCATGGCTGCGGATTCTTCGGCGCTGAAGATCAGTCCGCCGTGCGAACGCGGGCGATTCGCCGAACCGACGAAGACCGCAACATGACGAGCCCTTTTGAGGCCCGTCTCGATCACGTGACGGTGCCCATTATGGAACGGACGCATCTTCCCGATGAAGACCAACAGGTCAAACTCTTTGTCTTGCATTTGCAAATCTCCTTTGCGTCGATGGTCAAACAACGAGGACTCTCTGCCCTCGATCCTTATTTACTACAGTTCAAACCTGTCCTTCTTCGTAAATCACGTAGGCCTCGTGCAGTTCGAAATAGCCGACGACCCACGGGTCGTCCTCAGGCCACAGATTGCGATCGGGGCCGAACAGGCGCTCGCAGATGCTGCGAATCGTAGGCAGCAGCGTGCTGGCCACTAGTGCTTCATCCTCGTCTGTAATGACGGGAGGCGCCCGTTCGTCATCGAGCACTGTCTGTACGAGCGCGTTCGTGAATGTATCGAATTCGGCAATCGAGAAACTGACGAAACCGCGCGGTGCTGCGTCCGGACTCGGAAGATCGCGCACGACAGTACCGTGCTGGGCCGCCAAATCCAGATAGTTTTCGAGATCGCTGCGTTCAGATGACGCCATAGCAGTCCACCGCAGAGATAGTGACCTTCGGTTTGAGAACCATTCCGACGAAGGCAATGCAGGTCGGACCAACTTCAACGGTCGCCCGATCCTGATCACCGAAATACTGAACGACGAGAGCGAAGAGTTCGGCCAGATTCGAATACGTCAGATGCTGCTTGGAGTCGACGATCAGTGTCGAATCGTCGAGTCCATAGGATGCGAATACGACGTCCTCCACGTAGTCGAGTTGGCGAATAGCCTTCTGCGCTTGCTCAGATACGACTTTGAGGTAGTAGTTCATTGCGTGGGTCGATGGGTAATCGGAGTTGGATCTCGCCGTCAACCAGCGCGATCCAGAGTTCTGTACTAGTTGCGTAACGTTTGCGAATGGCGGCCATGCCAGCACTCTGCTGGACAGCACGCAAATATGACGTATCGAATACGAGGTCGGGTCTCCAGAACGAAGCGAGCAGCATTAACGGCCACGACGGACTTTGAGTTGGAATGATATCCAGCTTCGACAGGAATGCACCCGGTCGGGGTTCTGTTCGGTCGTCGAAACCGCCGAGTGTACCGCACGTATCCAGCGCCTGAATCCAGAGCGTTTCGATCTCGGACCACCGGCGGCGCTCAATACCCAAGAACGCATACAGATGATCGGTTTCGAATTTGTGGGCTCGATCGGCACGCAGCAGGCGAGATGGAACGCGGCCGATCGACCAGTCGACGAAGACCGCGAACTCACGAAGCTTCTTCACGTCGAGCGAGTGCGTGCCCATCAACCAGTCAGAGTCAACGAATCGATAGCTGATATCGCGCAGCAGGTTGAGCAAATCGTCCTTATTCTTTAGGCCGCGAACTTGGTTACCGCGAGCCATCTGGGCCTTGCGGTAATCAAATTCACGAACAGTGGACATTGGATAACTCATCACCAATCCTTCAACTTTTTGGTCTTTCGGTCGTAGCCTAGGGCCTATCTATGGCCTCATAGAAGCCAAATATTTTGATCACGATGACTGATGTTCATTGAAGTCTGCCGAGTTGAGGGTGAATCGAGCACCGTGCATTACTACCTCGGCTCCGCACGAGGGGCACACATGGCGATAGCGTTTGCCCGGCGGAATATAAAGCATCGTAGGTGGGCTATGTTCCGGATCCCGGCACTGGCGGCCAAAGGCTGCGTCATCGTCATCCTCGAAGCCGGATTTCCGTTTATGGTCTGCCATATGCGCCCCTTTCAAAGTGACTCGAAGTGTATCGATGATTCACGCTCCGTGCAACAGGCAATTATTCCCAAACAGCGCTCAGCCACCTGTGCAGGAAGTCCGTGAACATCTCCGGATCCACTTTGCCAATATGGGAGCCGAAGTGTGCGGCTGTGCGGTCCAGAATGCCGAGATCGATAAATTGCGTCTCGATGAAATCGTGCAGCACTTTGTTGCGCGGGCCGTCTTTGACCTCGGATGAGGAACGCTTGAGGGCCAACAGGTTATGAATGGCCTCGCGCGTGGCCGCCCCCAGCCAGTCCGATTGATCCACCAGCTCATCGAAATTCAGGGGCGGCTGCGACAGGTTATTGACGATGTAGCGCGCGGCCAAAATCGGACGCAGCACGTACAGGTACTTCTTAGTTCGCACGAGATCGCCCCGAAAATGCTCGCGAAAATTCGTGTGAGCCATCGATTTGTAGTGGAAGAAAGCCGGTACAGGTGACCACGCTTCGGCCGCCAGTTCCTTCAGCTCCTCCACAAACTGGACCGACATCTGGCGGTAAACGATCGGCGATTGCAGCCACTCCATCAGCGACGGATTGCATTTCTTCAGTAGGTTCAGGGTCTTCAGCAGGTCCCAACCGTGATAGTCGTACAGCTTGTCCTCGGTCATGAAAGACCGAGTGTCGGGCCGCTTGTCCGGATGATAGAGAGCGCGCTCGATGTACCACTCGGGTCGATTCGCGTAGATGAAACGAACGTCGTAGTCAGAATCTGGGCTCGCAAAACCCCACGCGCGACTGCCGCTTTCGATCGCGAACAGCAACTGAATCTTATGGGTGCTGGTCTCGACCAGACGGGTCAGATCTGTATCGATCTTGAGTTCACTTTGGTTCATGGGCTTCGATAGTGTAGCCAGCCATTGACTGACGTTTAATGGTGTACGGGATTCCGCATTCGAGACAATAGGTGGTGATGATCCACAGACTGTCGCCGGTCCTCGATACGTAGGTCTTGGGGCCTCTGTACGTGCCGGCCAAGAACATCGAAATGATTCGCCGACACGAAGACAGGCGCCACGGCCTGCGCATCTGCTTCTTGTCTTGGGGAATCTGTGTGGGCCAGTTGACAGGCGTCACCGTCGAATTGCCATGCCCACTGAACAGGGAATTCGGAATCAGGACGAGATCGGTAGCCATGTCAGAAATGGATGAAAATCGAACCGAACAGGCCCAGCTTATGCGCACATGCGCTCTGACACGTAGCGCACGTGTAGTTGGATTCAGGTGCTTTTTCCACGATAGATGTCCTGTAGTTGCTTGAAGATCAGGGCCCGCTCGCCGGCGGCCTCGACCTTGTTCGATTTCTTACCCGTCGGCGAATACAGCAGGTACGTCGTGCTGGCCTTGAAGCCCGTGACTTGGCCCCCGTTGGCCTTCACCCATTCTTCTTGATCGGCATCACGATACCCAGTAAAGGCCACCGTTTTTCCTGACAGCGGGCCACCTGTCGGTTCGTCCGGGACAGGCAGACTGCCGTCAAGCTTGAGACGCCCTGCGAACGGTCGGTACCACTTCCGGAACGCCGTGACACCCTCGACAATTGTATCAGCCGTTTTGTCCTTGAACCCCTTGACTTCGAGGATCATCGATTTCAGTTTTGCGGGGTCCGCGCAGTTGCCCAGATCGCGCATCGAGATGCCGGCCTCTTCGAGCTGGGCCAGCTTTTTCTCGCCCATGCCCATAGGGAAAACACCGGTAGCCACCATCAGGCGACGCATACTGACGGGCTGGGCCAGACCTCGCTTCAGTTCGCCTACAATCTTTCGCGACATCACTTGACCGATACCGCACTTGAAGAACGTGACTCGGGCCGCGACCTCCCAATTGAGCACCCCAACGTCGTCGGGATACACGATTCGCACATAGTCGTCGATGGTCTTGAATCGTGTATACAGTTTGGTCAGCGACTTCAGGGCCAGCAACTCGATACCCATCGTGGTCATGAAGAAATGAATCTTCCTGATCTCAGCCGTCTCATCGAACTCGGTCATGTAGAAGAAGCGGCCGCGCTGCTCGTACGGGCCCGGAGGGGGTTCGAATCGCGCGGGCGTCACGACACCCACAATCTTCGGAATCACACCTCCTGAGCGCAAGACCTTGACGATGGCGCCCGGGCCGATACCACGCTCTTTCATCCAAGCCGGATTGTGGGCCGTTGCGTTCTCGACGATCACCCCGTCCATCTCGGTCGGTGCGATTCGGATCTTCGGTTGCCAGCGCTTGAGGCGTGTCTTCTGCCAGATGATCTGCTCGACCTTGGTTTCGTCCGCTTGTTCGTCGTCGTTTTCCTTGTAGGCCTTCAGCAGCTTAGGGCGAGCGTTGCCTTTGTAGACGAGCAGGAAATCAGCGGGCCCGAACACCAGACCGTCGATTGCGAACGCCGAATCTCGGCGACGCAGTGCCAACATCTCGGACAGTTTGTCGAGTCGAAAATGCTTTACCCAAAAGACGGTCGAGAATTTCCACGAGGTCGCCAGTTCTAGTCCATCGACGATCGACATGTCGTAGATCCCTAGGACCATGAGATGGACGTCGGCGAGGGGTCGCGTCGGCTTCTTGCGCAAGAACAGGCCATTCACACACTGGCGCGCGTTGTCGAACCCTCGGTCGCCGGCGGCCTTTCGAGACCACGTGCGCTCGAATGTGCTGGCAGTCATCACGGCCTCGATGCGAAACACTCGACGGCCTTTCGCAGGGATGCTTTTCGGAATTCGTCCGTAGCTGACGAGCGCAGGTAGCATGAACGAAACATCCCTGCCCAGTAGGCCGTCGCCGCGCGTGATCAGTTGCACCGGCTCGCCGTTGAAGTACACCAGTTGCAGGCTCGTGCCATCCAGCTTGTCCATCGCGACCCAAGATGAGGTGTGGGCTTTCCTGCGATACTTATCCAGATCGACCGGGTAAATCTTGTCCAGAGATGGCATCGGATGTACGAGCGCGATCTCACCTTCTGTGTCGAAGGTGCGAACACCTGTTTTCTTCAGCGGCTTCCACTCCGGATCCCGAGCCCGGATCTGATCTTCTAGATAATCGAATTCTGGATCAGTTAGGTCTGTACTTTTTTCGTTGTAGTACTGTGCGCGGGCACGCTCGAACAGCTTCTTCTGTTGGTCGAGGCCTGTTCGCTCAATCTTTTTCTTGAATTCGGTGCTGATCGTCATCGTCGTCTTCGCTGTCGAGTGGGTTCTCCCGGAGATATTTACTCCAGCCGTAGTCTTTCTCAGCTTCGAGATCCAGCAGACGTAGGCGTAGCCCCCCGTAACCGGGAACCGTCCAGATCCAAAATGTGTTCATCCCGATTTGACTGGGCACCTGTCGGAGGCGGAAACATTCCGGCATATCAGGCCGCTCGCACAGATGTATGTACCAGAATACGTGGGCTAGCCAGATGGCAGTGATTGTTCCGAACACGATACCGGCCGCCTGTACTGCCCAATACCAGTGTAGGAGTCCGAACACTGTAGCGACGAGAATATAGGTCAGCGGAATCCAGAATTCGGCGCGCGGCTGACGTGCCCACCAATAGAGAATCTTCACAAATCCTCCGATTCAATATCTTTATCGTCGTCGCCCAGACGCTTCGCCATCTCGGCCTGCATGAAAACGAACGTGCTGTTGAACTCCGTATAGTTCCATGCCCAAAGAGCGTTGATCATCAGGCAGCGGGCGGCCCCGGAACGCTGGTTCTCGGGGATGCCACGACACAGATAGTTCACGCGCAGCATGTGGACCAGAACGATTAGCGAATAGATCATGATTGGCGGGGTCGCTCTCATCAGGTAGGCATCGCCTGACACATCGCCGTAATAGGTGCGCAGGATGAAGAAGGTGATCCCGTAGAGAGCCAGCACCAGCCAATGAAAGCCACGGAATAGAAGATAGCGATAGAGGATGAACTTCACTTGATGGGTACCGATCCAGTGTCAGAAATCGTGGAGGCCGCGCCCCATTCGCGATAGAACTTGAGGGGCCTCGTGTGCAGCGAACGGTCGATATCCAAACCACGCGCTGATCGAGCTTGCTGCGACATCGGACGGCCGCCCGTAGCATCCAGTAGGTGCTCCAGCGCTTCTTCCGAGATCTCGTAAAAGTGTCCTACCTTGCGTGCCCCGGCGAGCGCCCAGCACGATCTACCGTTCCTGAAGGTCAGGGCGATCAGGATCTGCTTGATTGGCCGTTCATTGGGACTGTCCAGGGTGATCACGGCGACATCTCCCGGTCGAATTGCCGGCACTCTTCCAACGTCAGCAGCTTGTTGCGGAAGTGAGCGGGAACACGATCCCACGTCGCTTGTTCGATGGGCAGGCCCTTGATCTCGCCGCCCGGATTCAGGCCTTTGTGCCAAGACCATTTGAAGGCCGCATCGAACGACTGGCCCTCGGCCAACAGGGCGCCTGCGAAAGCGCCATCTTTCACAAACGAGAACCAGAAACCGCCGGCCTCGGGAAAAATCTCATATGGACCGCTAGCGCTCATGCGTTCTCCTTGATCTGGAATTTCTCGTTCAGGATTCGTCGAATCGAATCAAGACCGCCATTGATGAATGTGAAATTCGGCCAGCCTTTGGTGTCCAGATTGCCTTTGCACCAGCGACTGCGAATCGAGAACTCCATATTGTGGACCATGCCCTTGATGCGGGCGGTGCCCTCGCTTCCGTCCATGAAATGCATGTCGAGTTTGCCACGGTAGCGCTGACGCAAGACCTCGATCTGGCCACCCTGAAGGCCTAGGATCAGAACACGATTCAGGTGAGGACCTTCCAGATGCGCGGGCTCGATCACGTCTTCTTCGGCTGGCAGACTGAAACCCGGTAGGGACTTTGACAATACAGCGTGCACTTCTTCGCGCACCATCTGTTGAATACGCTTGGGGTCCACGGCTTCTGTGATTCGTTTCATCAGTTCGCCGATAAGATCCGTTGTCGCAACTTCCCCAATCTGTACAGAACGTGTTTGCTGCTTCTGCTGTTCTACGGCTCGTGTCGGTGCCTCGGGTGCCGGCTTCACCCACGAAGTTGATTCAGCGTAACCCTGTTTAGCCAATTCATCCCACAGTGGGATAATCCAGCCCGATACCACTCCAAAATGAATCAGGTCTCGCTGGAGTTCGGCTGGCAACGATTGCTGTGCTTGTCGTACAGCCCCGAGATCAGAACCTACAAAGAGTGGGTCCCTTTTCAACAGAAATGACTTCTGAGCGACGAGCAGTCGGTGCTCTGGCTTCCAAAAGATCTTTTTCATTTGTGAGTTTGTAATGACGTTGCACCAACTTTATCTCACGATCTGTGCAACGTCAAGACCCTATTTATTCAGGCTTCTTGTTGGCTTGCTGCTCGGCCGCTTCTTGGGCCCCGTCGCGCAGTGCGACTAGGTGCTTAAATAGCTCGGCATCGAGTGGGAGGGCCAACGTCTTCGGATCACGAGAGAAGTGATGGGCTGAGATGGCGTCGTCGTACTGTGGACGGATAATAACCCCACTTACGAACAGGGCCGAGATCTCGGCGACTTCGACGATGAGTGCCGTATGGAAATTCATCGACAAAATCAGCGCGTAACTGCCGGGAAGGATGGTCGAGAGTTGGACATGTTGGGCCGTGCGCTTGTGGAATTCATCAAACAGTGGGTCATTTAGAATGTACATATCAATCTCCAGACAAAGAACAAAAAAGCCCGCTGAGTGAAAAGGCTCTCAGCGGGCTGACGTATAAAAAGAGGCGGACGACGCTCGGGGAACGGCGCCCGCCTGTAAAGGAGCGGATTACGGGGGAATCCGCCCAAGACCACCAGTAAGGGAATCGCCGCGTGTTGGGCGCTTCTCTAAATCGGTAACGAGAGCGGATTCTAGCACGGACATTTTGAAAACGACAAAATTTTTCAAAAATGTTGCAAACCCTGTAACGCAGTCCTCTGTCAGTACCCGCGCGGGAAACCTAGTGCTTCCGCCGATGATTTGGGGTCAGGCTCAGGCTCTTGCGCGCGCATAGCCTTACGCACGAGTTCGCTGCTTTCACTTGCTGTTCGCGGCACCTGCTGAAGTTGCAGGCTGCGATACGTGACTTGCGTTTTCCATGCCAACACGAAATCGACTTGAATCACGAGGCGCCTTTATTGGTCTGTTGCTGGCGGAGTTCAGCATACTTCTCGCTGATCTGGACGAATGTGTAGTCGATACGCTGACCGCCTAGTGAGAACGGCTGACCAAACGAGATCGGTCGGAAGCATGCCTCGACTTTAAAATCCCCATCCCAGTGATAATTCGGGCGATGTGCCATCGGTATGAGAGAGGCCGCCGGGCCCTGACGAAACTGGTTCAGGAAGTAGTCCTTCTCTTTGTGCAAAAACTCAAACAAAGACAGGTCACTCGTTCCAACGATAATGACGGAGCGTGTTTCGAACTTGATTGGGCGGTGGCCATTCACCAGTTCAGGATAGTCCTTCGCCAGCTGCTTCTGGTAGCCGACGAATTGATTGCTGTGCTCACGGAAAAGAATTTTCGTGATGCTCGCGTAGCACATTTCCATTTCGTCAGGTACTGGATTGGCCACCGTCATGTTGGGTCCTCCGGTGTTTCAATGCGCTCGCCGTCCTTCCAGCCCGGTTTGTCCGTAATGTCCTTGCTGAGCAGCAGATGCAGAACCGAGCCCGCAATGTGCGCGTTGTGCGCAATTGCGTTATCCAGATCTCCCCTATGCTTGGGCCCGATCTGGCCCGCGATCCGGAAGATCTCCTGCTCGGTCCGGAACAACCTCTTGGCTAGCATGTCCATACCAACGGCGGCCAGTGCCGACGCCACACGGTGGATCTCCTGCGTGTGGGCCTGAATCACATGCTGGATGTCGGTGAGCGACATGTTCTCAGGTTCGTGACTCTGGTAATCGTCTGCGAATTCAGGATCGTAGCGCGTCGGAGGGAACGTCATGATCAGGATTCCTTGGCCGCTGCCCGCAGTGCAGCTTCAATGGCTTCGCGGAACGTTGGGTCTTCTCCGGCCACGACGAGACCGTTCGAACAGTCCCAAACGGTGTAGCCCTTTTCAGGAGTGCCTTTCAGGCGAAGGTAGTGATTCAGGGCGAAGAATTCCAACAGTTCGGTGTCGGTGTACGTGGCCATCAGATTTCGTTGTCCGGTTTCTGGGGTTGGATGGGATACTGCTTGAGCTTCTGGTGCGAGCGATCGGAGGACTCCATCGCGCGATTCAGGAGGTCATCACTGATGTCCACGACTTCGAGCAGCGGCCGCATACGTGGCCTATAATACGGCGCGCCCCCAATTACCAAATGACCTTCGACCCACCGCTTTTCATTCGCCATCGTGATCCCTCTTGTCGAGTGAGATCCCCAGTACCTTTGGCTTGTCGCCCATCAGCTTCGACAGACCGGTCTTGACCAGTACCGCATGCGCGGTCGCCGTGATCTCAGTACGGGCCTTCTCGACCACCTTTTCCATGTGCTCGGCGAATTGGTCCAGCACGAACTGCACAGAAGAGGTAAGGCCGCGCGCCGCGTACTCCAATTGCCCCAACATCGCCGCTTTTTCTCGCGCGGACAGCTTCGACGCCGTGATCAATTCGCCGAGCTTATCGAGATGTTCCTGCGCCTTTTCCGTCGACCGCTTCGCCTCCCCCTTGAAGGTATCGCGAGCAACCTTCGGGCGTGGCAGGCCCGGTATATCGCGGTCTCCGATCGAAAGCAGCGTACAGGGCGTGCCCATGCCGACCGAAATCGAGGACACGAATGTAGCCCACTGGGCCTCACTCATGTCGACCTCGACCACGTCGCCGCGCATCGATGAATAGTGACTGCTTTCGGACAGATCGCGGTACTCATGCGAATGAGAAATACGCAAGCGAATGTAGTGCTGGTGCTGAAATTCGGATCCGTACAGGTGCGTACCTCCCGAGATGCGCGACGCACTGATCTGGCCGAAGGCCGGATGCGTGGTCACACTGCGACTGCTACCGCTCGGGCTATCTTCTTCTACGACTTTTGGCTCTTCGATGGGGCGCGCCATAACAATTCTCGTTTATTTACTCAGTTGGTCCAGTATATGACTATTTCACCTCTTGTGCAACGGGCGACCGTCTGGTCAATACCCTTTGCGTGCACGGTAATTCGGGTTCAACTGAAGGCTCACGCGCTCTGGCTCACCCACTTGCTTCTTGTTCGCGTTGAAGCGCTCGATCATGTCGCCCAGATACATCGTGGACGAGGCGCCGGCCTTACGGCAAGCGGCCATGAATTCTTGGGGAGGCATGTAGCCGATGATTTCTTGGCCACTTACGATCTCAACCCGCATGGGTTCTGCTCTCATCTCAGTCTCCGTTCGCCTTCAGCGCATTATTTACTGTCGCGAGTTTTAACATCACGAACTCCTTTGTCCGACCACAGAGTCCATTCTACACAATTTCACGTCCTGTGCAACTAGATTCCATAGCCTTCGCGAACTGTCTGGAGCGCGGTCATGATCTCGGCCGTCGACCAATTGGGGCCACGCAGTTCGAACAGGCCTAGTGCGTCCTCGAAATTCTTGAGAGTCCGGCGCACGATTTCGGTCTCTATCGTGGAAGGAAGTGCGTCCGCGAGTGCGGCCCGAGCATGTGCATCGTCGTTAAAGCGCGAGATCTTGAGTTTGAAGCGGAGGGGGCCGAAGCCGGAGGGAGAGGGACAGGCGTAGGAAGTGACTTGATGCGCACCACGGGAACTACCGCAGTGCGCGCATACGTTATTCATAGGGCTGTAACGTGATGAAAGGTCCACACAAGGGAGCCGACGAAGGCCCCCAGTGCAGACCCAAAGAGAGTGGCCAGAAACCACCAGAACGCGTAACAGACGGCACCCACCAAGGCGAAGCATAGAGCACCGGCCAGCACGGCCAGCACACAGATTCCGATGGCTCCGAGTACTTCCTTGAGAGCGTCCATTACATGCCTGTCGTCATTGGTATGTCCGAAGAGGGTCGCTCGATAGGGACCGCGCGCCGGGTGCTCGCAATCTCCCGCACATCGATGATCTCGTGCGAGATATTGGCGTCAGGGTATCGACGCAGGTACCGCTCGATACTGTCCTTCAGATCATCCGGAATCTCGTGTGCTTCTAACGACAGCCATTGATGGCAAGTGCCCGGAATCTTCAGCACGTGCAGGTAGCCGTCGGGCGGCTCGCTGGGATCTTGAACAGCGGTCATCAGATGGCCGTAAGCATCTCCCCGTATATAGCAATCGACTTTTGATACGAGGGCCGGGAATTTCTCCGCGATCTCCACGAACGAATGTAGCAGCCCGAACATGACGAGAGCTGCGTTGGCCTCGCTCACGATAGGGTGGCCGATCCTGACGACACTGTCGTCGATGTCATCCGCATAAACACCCACGTGTTGGCGGCCTTCCAGATGATTGCCCAGAGATCCCTGACCGTCAGTCTGCTTTTCCATGATGCTCGATACTCCTGCGGTTGTTTGAGGCGAAGAAGTCGCGAATGTACTGGAATTCGAAGGGTGCATAAGCTTTGTGGCCACGCTGCGTATGCTGCGGTGACGCGGCAGCGTCGCTTCCGACGTCCAGAATACGTTTGTCGGCCAGACCGGCTTTCGCGTAGTCGAAATTCCCATGCGTGTGACCGTGTAGCATAAAGGAACTGCTGTGCCCTGCATTCCACTCGGCGATGGGGAAATGACAGAGAATGATCTTCTGCCCATCGAACTTGATTTCGTCGTAGTGCGAAATCGACTTGAATAGGTTCGTCGATTTCCAGAAATCGAGCTTCGCACGATCGTGGTTGCCGGCGATCAGGTGCAGATTCTTGCACTGGAAGGAATCGATGAGTTCGGCCGCGCGCCAGTTCGAACCGAACGCAATATCGCCCAGCACGTAATGGGTGGCGCTGGGCCCAACCTGCTCGTTGATGATATTGAACAGCCAGTCGTTGTGCCATTCTAAGCGCTCATCGCGAGATAGATGGCCGTGGGGCGTAAGGATCGCGCCCCGTCCGGTGTAGTCGAGAATCGAATGGTGGCCGAAATGCCAGTCAGAACTGAAAAAGAGTTTGTTGCTCATGATCAACGGTGGCAAAAGAGATGGAAAATGCGCTCGATTTCTCCGGTCATCACGCCCGTAAGAAACACGGTGCTGAGGGCCAGACTCGCGAGGCAGAAGAGCGTGTCTGCCACAGGCCGAATTCGACGCTTAGGAGGAGGCCACCATCTGAGCATAAAAGTAAAAGCTGCGAAGGTGCCGAGGATCCACGCAATCGCGAGCATGGCCCACAGTGAGAGCACCAGTTCGGTAGTTATCGTCATCGGTAGTAAGGTGGAATGAACTGAATGAGCATGTCGGTCACGCCGTGGGTGGCAAGCACAGTGAATACGATCGTGAGCACGAGAGCAAGTCCAACGCCGATCACAATAGAGGCAGGGAAGCCGGTGCGCAGCTCACCAATGACGACGTGCAGACCGAACCCGGCCGCACAGGAGGCAAAACAGGCGCCGAAGATGATAGCCGCTATGCCGAAAGAGATCATAGGTATCAGCCCTTACAGCACAACACTTGGCGAAGTTCGGCCACGACCTCAACGAGATCTGTCTGGGCGGCCATCACGTCGTCAATGTTCTTGTACGCGGCCGGGATCTCGTCGATCACGTCCTTGTCCTTACGAGATTCGATACCTGCGGTCTGAGCCTTCAGATCGTCGACGGTGAACATCTTCTTTGCCTTCGTCCGCGACATCACGCGACCGGCTCCGTGCGAACACGAGCAGTAGGCGGCCTCGTGGCCCTTACCGCAGACGATGAAAGAGCGAGCGCCCATCGAGCCCGGGATAATACCCAGCTGGCCCTTGCGAGCACTGACCGCACCCTTACGCGTGATCCAAAGGTGCGTGCCGTTGTGCTCCTCATGCGACAGATAGTTGTGATGGCAGTTGACGGCCTCATTGACGAGCGTAAAGGGCGGTACGTGACGACGCAGGGCGGCCAAGACGAGGAAGAGCATCAGGTCGCGATTCAGGCGTGCGTACTCTTGCGCCCACGACATACCCTGAACGTATTCATCGAACATTTCGGTCCCCTCGGCGAACCAGCCGAGATCCTTATCCGGAAGATCGATTCCCTGCTCGTACACCGACTTCCGCGCGAACTCGGTCGCGGCTTCGCCGATGGTCTTGCCCACGTTGCGCGAGCCACTATGGAGCATGATCCACACGTTATCCTGCTTGTCGAGACAGACCTCGATGAAGTGATTCCCACCCCCGAGCGATCCGATTTGCTGAGCCATACGCTTCTCCTCGAAACGGCCGATTCGCTTCATGATTCGCAGATCCGCAAATCGATTGAGCAGTGCGTCCCGCTCGCGCTCGATACGCAGGCCATCGAGACCACCATTGTGCAGGCCCGTGACTTCACGCTGATGATAGTTGAAGCCCATCGGAATATCGCGTTCGATCTGGTGGCGAATAGTCACCAGACTGTCCGGGAGGTCGCTAGCCTTCAAAGAAGTCTGCACAGCACACATTCCGCAGTTACCGGTGATCGCGATATTGCCATTGCGACGCATGATCCAGAAGCCATCAGGCAGCGTGAAGCAGTATTCGAAACCGTCTGGTGAGGGAACGAACTCGATCGGTGCCTTCGTCGGGAAGCCTGCGATCCCTACCATGTCGTCCCCATGGGCGAATACCCGGTAGTCGTCGAAGTCCGGATCCTTGCGACAGGCATCCTTGCGCAGAACAGAGCGATATCCGCACGCTGAGAATGCATAATGGATAAAATCCGCAGACGCATGATCGCGTGTATAGAAGCAACGAGCGTCATGATTCCCGTCCCAGTGCAGGCATTCGTCGACAATCACGCGGAGTTGGTGTGCGTTGGCACCCCAGAACGCGCCAAGGGATTTCGTCCGAATAGGCGCATCGAAATTGTAGTTGTAGATGAGGCCCGAATGACCGGATCGATCATCGAGCGATTCGGAATAATCGTACTCAATGGATGCAGCTTCGAGCAGCTTACGAATTCGCTTCGTTTTACGCGCCTTCTTGACCCGCACGATGCATCTGGGACCGTACTCGTTCAGCAGGTGCCCATCCGCGCACACCATGACCATCACGCGCAATTGGGCGTCTGTGAGATCTAGGGACGAGGGCACGACTGGCTCAAAGGACGTCTTGAACTTGCCCTTAAAACCTTGCTTCAGACGAGCGTGTTCCCGCACCAACTCGGTACCTGACATAATCTGCTGTGTCCAGATTCGCTTGCGCCCCTTCGGCACCCAAACAATCATTTTGTGATCGCCGGATACCATCTGATCGACGCCGTACTTCGTCTTCAGGTGATAGAACCCTTTCGATTCACGTTTGACGAAGTTGAGATTCTGGTGGGCCACGAACGTGGCTACGTTCGTTTCTGGATTGTACTGGAGCACGTCGTGATTGTGCCAATCGCTGATTTTGACCCAACCCTCCGGCGACAAGAATTCCGTATCTTTATCGACGCATCCGATGTCGACGCCGACGGCAGACGGAATGACCGCACCCTTGAGCGGGATCACCGATCCGACGGTCGCGCCCATACCTGCATGCACATCCGGCATGATAGCGATATGGCCACCCAGAATCGGGAGCGTCGACATCTTGCGGATCTGTTCAAGGGCTTCGGACTCGACTTCCATTTCACCGGTCCAGAACTGGGCCTTACCGCCCAGCACCTGTCCGTACAATTCGTTCTGCTCCATTTGCTTTCCTTTACTTTGTGCAGGTTACGACGCGACCGTATTCGTTCATCTCGACCGAGCCAACAGCTTGATTACCGGCACCGAAAATAACGTAGGTGACGCCCTTGTAGCAGATCTCGTTAGGCAGATTTCGGGTGTACGTATCGTCTTCGTTGTACGTGAGTGGATGTGCGGCCGCCGCGTTCGGAATCACCGGGATATCATCGTGGCCACATCCGAAAAGAATACTGACCACGAAGGAGCCGAGGATAAGGACGACCGCTGTCTTAAGCTTCTTATTCATCGCTGTACAGATGGCCGATTACAAACGCCGGGACTGCTTCGACAGTCTCAGGGTCTAGCAACTTGGTCACGTAGTCACGCAAGGCCGCCAAATCATCCAGCGCGTCGAACTCGTCGTCATCGATATCGATGTTGAATTCGTCTTCGAGCGTGATCGTCAGTTCGAGCAAGTCGAGTTCGGAGGGGGCCAGCACGTGGAGCTTGGACTCAAGAGTCACGTCGGCGATCGGCAAGCCGAATTCCTTGGCCACCAGTGCGAGAACGCGATTCTCGACAGTTTCCTCACTGGCGGGCACCACGTGCTTAACCTGTTGTTGATGGGTTTTCATTCGCTCACCTTGGCTTTCACGAAGTCGATGATCTGCTGCACGGTCGTGATCTGCTCAGCTTCCGCGTCCGAGATTTCCATACGGAATTCATCCTCGATGTCCATGCACAACTCAAGCAGATCCATGCTGTCGAGGCCCAGCTCGTCGACCAGCCGTTGATTGAGTTCGGGAGGCGACGAATGAAGATGCATGTAGTACTCAAGGTGGTGACGCACACGCTGTTCGATCGTTGCCGTCGTCGGGCTGCGGCTCATGGGTTGTCCTCGTAGTCGAGAGCGTCGTAGCGGCCCCAGAAGACCGCCCACGCCAGTTGAAAGCGGGTGGCCAGATCACCCAGCAGCCCGCACGGATAGGGCGCGCCTCGGGCCGGCGCCTGTCGGCCGTCCTTGAGAGTACAGAACGTCGACGTCATGTAAACGGCCACGGCCGTCGTGCGCTGGGGAACCCGTGTCATCAGGTACCTTCTGGGCGGTTCGTTTCCGAGTAGCCCTCGGCCTTTCTCTCGTCGACGGAGCCGGATTCGTTCGCAGTCGAACTGTCCGAGCGGCCCGTTGATGGATCGTAGCGACTGTTCGAGTGCGCCAGATTGCGCACGATAGTCTCTCGCGTTGTATTCGGGGCGAAAACGATCCGCGTCGCCTTTTCCCAGACTGCCGACTCGGCCTGCGCCACGGCCGCCACCTTTTCCAGAATGGTGACCTGAGCTTCACGGGCCTCGACAGCCGATTCTCGTGCCGACAGTTCGTTGTTTCGCTTTTGCAGGGTCGAGACTACGTCGCTCAGTCGGCTATTGGACTCCTCGCTGCTAGCCAAGTCTTTCTTGGTCTTGTCCAATTCGCTGGCCAGCTTCTCGGCCTTATTCTTCAGGTCCTTGATCCCTTCGAGCGCTTCGAGCGTGAACGTGCCTTCGGTGACAAGCGTTTCAATCGATTTCAACAGATCTTCTTTGGCGGCCATGATATTGGGAATCGGAATTGGAAAGAGAGCGGCCAAGAGAGGCCGCTACAGATTATTTACTGCATGCATCCTGCGCCAAGCAGGTCAAACACAATCCGCTTCTCCGGCCTCACTGGCGCGGAATCACGATCTGCTGACCGACGACGATCAGGTTCGGATTGGGCAGGTTGTTCCGCTTCTGGATTGCGGTCCAGTGCGCTTGTCCGCCCATTTGCGAGGCCGCGATCGAACCCAGCGTATCGCCCTGTTTCACGACATACGTGTGCTCACCGCCCGTTGCAGCCGTGGCCACAACCTGATTCGACATAAAGTACTTTCGCAGCAGTTCAGCGTACTCAGGAGTCCGCATGACTTTGGCGATCGCGCTATTGAGACGGAACATCAGATTCTGATCGGTGGCACGTACGCCGATCTTGTACGAGATGTCCGAGCCGTCGAGCTTCGATACCGCGAACTTCAGATCCGAACCCTTGATCGAGTCGACCGCGAACGGATAGTCATAGATGAAGGCGTCCACCAGATGATCGTCCACACTCTTCGTGATGAAGTCCGGATCCGCGTCCGACACTTCTTTGAACGTCGTTGAAGGGAACGCACGTTGGGCATAGGCCTTCACGTCCGGATCACCCTTCAGGATACCAACGGTCTTGCCCGCCAGATCAGAGGCCGAATGAATGCTGGAGCCCGGGCCCACGATCAGTGCGTATCCGAAGTCCTCGACATACGGATTCGTGTACACGACGCCCGGGGGCGTGTTGTCTTCGTACGTCAAACCATCCATTGCGATGTCGACGATCGAATTGCCATTCGAGTCAGTGAGCAGCAACTGCTTCGGCACGTCCGAATACTTCTCGACTTCGTGGCGCGTATCGATCTGGACCGGGCGGCCGCCAAATTCGGACTGGGCAAACAGCAGCTTCGCGAAGTCGACGTTAAAGCCGTGGGCCTGTCCACCGCTTTCGCCGTAGAAAGGCTCGCTCGGATTCTCGACCGAAATACGCACCACGTTATTCTGTTGAATAGAGGCCGCTGCATCCTTATTCGGCACAATGGTCGGCGCCGGCTGCATCGGAGGCGCGGACACGGGAGCCTGCACCTGATCAACAGGAGCGCTTGGTGTGGAGGCCACGTAATTGTCCGACGTTGGCCCCGGGTGAGCGCCGGGGCCAAAGTGCTTGTAGCCGTAAAAGACTCCGCCAATCACGACGGCCAGCACTGCTGCCCCCGCGACGTTCTTTGCCAATCGTGTGAGTGCCATGTTCTATCCCCTTGTGGTCGGTGCCGAGCTATTTACTTGCGTAGGTTTAGATAATCGACCGTCTTAATTGACGACGGGTTGATGTCGGTGATTGTCGCCGACGGATTGTTGACCAGTGTCTTGACTTCGGACACATCGTGAGTATCGAGTTCTTCGAGCATCTGGCGACCCTTCTCGGTGTTGATCGCATTCTGCATGTCGACAGCATCGATAAATTTCTGCGACTGCTGCATGAACACGTCGATCTCACCGAGCTTCTGGCCGTAATCGTCGGCCACGAATTGCAGGGTTTGCTCGCGCAGTTGCGCTTCTTCGGATTGCCCCTTGAAGGCGTCGCGGACCAAACGCCATGCTGTGTTCGAGGCCGTCACCGCGCGATATTTGCGCTCTTCAAGACTGATCTTGAACTCGATATTGTCGTTGATAGCTTCGAGTGCTTCCTGAGCCTTCCCGAGCTTCGTTGACCAGTTCTGGATCAGCTTTTGATTGCGCGTCAGATCGGCAATGGCTTCGGACAGCTGTCCGAGCTTCATCGTTTCGTTGTCGATTCGATCCTGACCAAGGCCGCGCCGCTGCATAACTGATACGGTCGCGCGCACGTCGCTCGAATCGCGCTGGAATTCGGCGATTTGATTCTCGATGATCTTCAGTTGCCCGGCCACCGCTTCGTGACAACTCTGAACCTTCTTGATGCGCTCGCGCGCCTCGTCCTGAAGCACGCGCAAGAATCCGAACGGGTCATACTTGATGAACGAATAGGTCAGGCCCTTCATGGCCGCCTTGTAGCCGCGCCACAGCAGATTGCGCAGCGTTGAGTCGACGACAGTCACGTAGAGCAAGACGAAGGCACCCAGACCGAACGCGACAGCCCAGAACGTGTTTTCCATCAGGTCCGCGACGTAGGGCATCACCTTGTAAGCGCCCCAGCCGAGCAGACCCAGTAGCCCGAGCCCGAAGAAAAATCCCGTGGTCCCTTCCTTGGTGTTCCAGAAGGATTGGCCGTTCTTGATCAAATCATTTGGCATCTTGCGTACCTGCTTGTGTGGTTGTTCCGAGGTGCTGCTCGATCTTCTGCCACAGATCGACGTAGCGATCGCCGACCGTCTTCGAGACGGCTGCGAAGTCGATTTTGGCTTTGCCCAGATCGCTGGTCTGATTCGTGATCGAGGCCGAAATCTCAGCCTTCTTATCGGTCAGTTCCGACAGCTTCTTCATCAGATCTGCGGTCTCTTGGGCGACGGCCGCCAGTTGATCCTTGGCTGTCAGGATCTGGGCTTCGGCCGAGGCCACGAACGAACCATTGAAGTTCTCGGCTTCGGTGCCCAGAACAGCGACACCGGCCTTGATCGAAGCGATCAGATCGCTGGAGCTTACTTTCAACACGGCCTGCGCGGCCTTGAAGCGCGTACCCTCGTCGGCGATCGCGGCCTCCATCGATTTCGCGGTCTCGGCGAACTTCTGATAGAGCGCGAATTCCGGACGCTGCTCGATCATGCCGGTCAGCGTCGTTTCCAGTGCCTTCGTGTCGATCACGGACGGACGCGATGCGTCGGCCGGCACTTGCGTTACAGACGATGCCGGCGCAGCGGTGGCCGCCACCTGTTTCTGGACGGGCGCCATGGCCGACTTTGGTTCGTCGTCGGTCACGACCAGATCTTTCAGGTGGCTCAAAAATCCTTTGCTCATGCTGTCCTCGGAGTGAAATGGTTAGCGAACAAGTCTATTTACTATCAAGGCGTGCGATCGTGGCACGTCGGAGATCGGCCGACGCTTCCTGTGCCGCAATTCGAAAGATCTCCTCTCCGATCGGGACCAGACCTTCACGATCGAAATCAGAGGGTGAGTGGTGGACTGCCCAATAGCGACTCACCAGCACCCAGCGCGGGCTATCGGATCCGAACAGGGCGAACGTCTCTATGTTCAACAGCTTCGTCACCGTCTGATCGTCGAGAGCGTAATACTCGATTTCGTGGACTCGTTCATTGTCCGAGCTGAGCGTGCCCATAAACTCACGCGCTTTCAGGAAGAAGTTCATTTACGTTCTCGATTTACGTTGGGTCGCATTCTACCGCTTTTTACGTTTTGTGCCAAAAGCGCCGGAAAATTTTTGCCAATAATCGGAATTCGGTTTGTGCCCGCTGTCACAGCATTCACGCAACTTCTTGAGATCGAATTCACACGAAGGCCCGTAGTCGACAATGAATCGATACCGAGCATCTGTCGGACAGTCCACGATCGATACCGAGTGACCGGCAGCGGTCAATTGCTGTGTTAGCAATCGTACGATCGCAGACGCATCCTGACCAGCTCCGACGACTATGACCCGACGATCTTTGTTGTCGAGAAGACCCAACGCTTGCGTCTCTATATCGGTGGCCGTTACCATGATCAGTCCGGGAGCCCGCGCCGGATATCGACGATCAGTGATTCGAGTTCGGGCAACATCTTGAGGAACAGAAGCGCCATCTTTTTGTAGTCCGGGTAGAAGACGTCGTAACCGTCTTTGTCGAGACGAGACTGCCCTTGGAGCAGACGGGTCGCCAGATTCAATTTCGTCGGGTGTTCGGTCAGTGCCTCGTACAGCTTGCAGGCGAATTCGGATGTGAAGACTTGGCCATCGTTGGCCTGAAATACAGATTTCATGTCAGATGTATCAAGTTCGTGCGCTACTTTGGTCGGCTTCTAGTCTGTACAGATCCTCGAACAGTTGTTCCAACATCCAATCGATCCACGCGAGTCGTCCCGGACGAAATTGGTCCTCTGAACTGATCTTCAGGGACTCAACAAATTTCGGGCGATAGATTTCAAGCCACTCAGAATACGTGGTGATGTCTTTCCCTTCGGCGGCCGCGCCCAACACCCGCGAGATATAGCCCTTCAGGATTAGGCACACATGGCCAAGACGGGGGATATCCCTGAAAATTTCGTCGAGGGCGTCACAGATGTAGTCCTCGCCCTTAGTTGCGATCATCATACGGGCGATCGCCAGTGTCTCGATCTTCTGGGACACCAGCTTCCGCTTGGCCTTGATTTGCTTGATGTCGTCTCCTGTTTTCATCAGTCGTCATTTTCCAGAGAGGCCTTGCAGCCGGCCAAGTTGGGAAACGCTTGAGCGTCACTCGTGCGCGCACCACTGGGGTAATAGCGATAGCCATCTGTGTCGTGTTGGATCTTGCCGACCTTCCTGCCTTCGAGCAGGACAAAGATGCTACCTGACGAATCCTTCAAATTATTTTCGTACGTGATCACAGCAGCTCCCGTCAGTTGTGTGCGGCCACCAAACTGCTGTAGGCCTGCAAGGATGCCAGTACGGCCCTCGCGCTATCCAAAAGCGCCTGAACTGCCGGCGCCTGCTTCTTTGTGGCCTTCAACAGCTTGGCCTCGTGACCAGCGCAGATCTCGACGTACTCGGCAATCGTGGCCTCGACACCGGTCAACTTCGCCACCTTCTTGGCCTTCACTGTCTTCTTCGGAGCTGGAGCGACTTCGACCAACATGAACAGGTCATACTTCGTCTCTTTTTCCAGCACCCGGCGCCCGTTCTCGAAATAGGTCATCGGGGCAATCAGTCCCTTCACCTGAGCGCGGACCCGAACCATTTCCTTTAGCTTCGGGTTGAACTCGATGAATTGAACCGGCCTCATGTCACGCGTGACAAGCACGGCGCCCGCTTGGGCGGCTGCGTTATCATACGGGACCATTTCGACGCTCATCTCGGGCTCCTTATTTACCACGGAGCCAGTATCTCATGATTTCACGTCTTGTGCAACTAGTTGCTCACGGTGCGAACCCACAGAAGACGACGAGGGCCGAGCCTGCGAGCGCGAACGGCTTCTTCAGGTCGATCATGTGCTTGTGCCACGTACCGTGCGCAGCCTTCAGATCGTCTTCGGTGTAGTAGCATTCGCTGCTCGGGTCGGCGAGTGCGGAGTTCACATAGTCGAGCGCGTGGGCCTGTTCGTCGGTCGTGTCCGATCCGTTAATGTACTGGCCATGGGCCCGTTTCAGGATCTTGATCTCTGCGGCCGTGGCCGGGATCAGTGCCATCACGAGCGACGCGCCTTGGTCGTCCCACGTAAGCATGACGGAATAAGTCTTTGGCATCAGTTTTTCCTCTTGAGAGGGCCCTCTCATGGGCCCGATTTAAATTAGCCGAAAAGCTTGCTTGCGCAAATCGGTCCAATCCCGCGACGGATCGATTCGCCATCGGTCAGTTCCCGTCCGCATACCGAGCACGACCCGTATTGCTTGCCGTATGCGATCGCAGCCTGTGCCGGATCCAGACAAACCTTGATGATCTCGGCTTCAGTCTCAGGCGAGCAGTCGCGGCTCTTGTTGAACTTGCCCACTGCGATCTTGCCCAAGTAGACGCCTGCATCTTCGTCGTCCGAATTCGAAGCCCCTTTCACGTACAGCGCACCTGCGTTGTTGCTCGCGTCCGGTGCACGGCTGAAGATGAAGGCCTTGGTGCCAGAGAACAGACGCAACTTCGGCCGCTTGATGCCCTTCGACATTGCACGGGCGAACGCGTCGACGATGTGCTGAACGTTCAGGACCGGAAGGGCCGCCAAGTGGGCCGCGCGGTCAGCCTTTGCTGCCTTCAGCTTGAGTGCTAGCTTCTTGCAGGCATCAATCTGACCCGGAGTCAGCGAACCGAAACGGACCAGATTAGCGCGCATCTGGACGGCGAAATCGAAAGTGTTGCCTGTCCACCATTCGGCGATGTCCGGGTTTGCGGCCTCGAAATCGGCGACGATCTTGGCCTGCTTCGCCTTCTCCCGTTCAAGCTTGGCCACCTTGGCCTTGGCGCGAGTGGCCGCACTTGTCTTGTATTCCTTGTAGCCGGCACCCTTGCAAGCGAAGCATTCGGTTCCATACTGCGAACGCGAGCGATAGCGGCCGCTGCCACCGCACTTTCCGCAAGTCTCACGATGGAGTTCCGGATTGGCGTGCACGACCTTTTGAAACGAAGACTCGACCAGCGCCTTAACGTCGGTCGTGACCGGCGGCAATGTGCCGAAATCGTCGCCTGCCATATTGGCAAAAGGGTCGCCCTTGGGGACTTGAGGTGCGGTGAACATGGCGTTTAGCTCCTGTGTTCGATTAATCAGAGACAACGGAATCAGTCTCTCACTGTTTCACGCTTTGTGCAAGTGCTCTTTCAACTTCTGAAGAATCAGCCGCGCACTCGCCGTATCGAAACCCATGTCTTGAAGCAGGACAGCCGCAGCGCCTGCTCGGAAGTTCAGCGGAGGCACTTCACGGACCAGTAGCGACGTTAGGTGACGGTAGGCGCGAATGTCCTTCTGCCTCTCGTGGTAATGGGCCTCAGAAAGATACAGGCCGCCCGACGAATATTCGTCTTTCAGTCGCCACCCGGCGTAATCGACCTTCAAGGGCTTTGTCGGCTTACGAACAGGGTTCCCGGCCGCCAGTTGTTCGGCTTCGCGTTGGTGGGCGGCCTTGTGCGCGACGTAGAAATAATCTCGGCCGTGCTTGACGACGATCACAGGCTGGAGGACCGCGCTCTTGCTGTGGCGGCCGAACGATTGCTCAGCCACGTAAAAGAGTTCGGCGCCGATTTCAGGTTTCATTTTCTTTATCTCGTGGGCCCTCAGGCCCGTATCCGGTTAAGCGGCTAAGGCCTCGACAGCGGGCGCGAACTTGAAGGGCTTGTTCCACTTGCCGACCTGCATGCTCACGTAGTACGCGCAGTTAAAGTAATCGATTTGCGAATCGCTGTCGTCGTAATAATCAGCCGAGTACAGAGCCTGCTTGGCCGCTTCCATCACTTCGAGGGCTTGGCCAGCGAACCCGTTTTCAAGATAGAAATGATTGATCTGGCAGTAACCGTCTTGGACCCGATAGAAGTTGTTGCCCTTGCGTTGCGCCTCTTCCAAGTTCTTGGCGTTAATCTCGGCGATCAGATCGAGCGGCGCTTGGGAGATGGTCAGAACTACTTCGCTGTGGTGACGGATGGCCACGCTATACTTCCAGCCCGCAGGCATTACGGCCTTGAGTGCTGCCACGATCTTTGCCTTCCCTTCCTGTGCGATGTACGCCATGTTCCGCTCTCCGTTTCGTTCGTTATCAATCAACCACAGAACCATTGTACTAGCGTTTCACGCTTTGTGCAAGCGTTTGATCGAATGTTTCGCGCAATTGCTGTGCGCGGATGACCATGGCCGGCGTACGCCGTGTTTATCTATCGAGGACTGATTGTATTTTGATTTCCCTAAATGAAGAAAGCCCCGCAGTGCAGGGCTTGTGGTGAACCGGACTTCTGGAGTGGATCTATTCGGCGACGGAAACGGGCACTCGGAGACCTGTCTTCGTCGTGAATTCCGTACCTGTCATTTCCTTGCTGGCCAGACGACGGAGACCGGTACGTGCGGCCGAGCGAGCGACCCCACGTAATTGAAGTTCGCGCACGGCCTGCGTGACCGAACCGTTGAAATTCAGCAGGGCCTGCGGCGCTGGTTGATCCGCGACACCAATCACGAGCTTGATTTGTTCTCCCAACATGATGCTCTCCTTCTTCTATTTACTGAGTTAGGCCGGGCTGGCCACATGCGCTGCCAGCGAACCGGCGACGTGATCAACGTACCATACTGCGAACGCATCGTAAAGATGGTCCAGCGAATCCGAAAGAGACGGTTCGCATTTTATGCGTAGTTACCTGCTTCGAAAGGGAGGAATTCGGTTTCGAACCAGTTCTCGAACTGGGCCTGAAGATCGATCAGCACCTCGTCGATCGTCAGCATCGTGTGATCGGCTACGAGGTATCGATGGGGAGGGCACACGCGTTCCAAGAAACTCGTACGTACGAGTTCGTGTACCGTCACGTTGCCCGTGAATCCGTACGAGGCATGATGATCACCCCTCCGATCGAACGCTCGCGGGAAGATCCGCAACCGGAGTTGGAAGGGCCCGAAATTCTTCGTGATCATCACCTCGTACGAACCCTGGAACGGAGTCTTCGACGTTACGTCCATCGTGCGGGGCAAACTGCCCTCCCAAAGTTGGAGGGCGGCCACGGCTCGATCGTAAGTCAGGCCCGCGTGAACGGGCGTCGGATGGAATCGGAGATCTGTAATCATTTTAGTGACGGGGTACGAGGGTCAGGTACATGCCGGTTGCTTGCTCGAAGAGGTCCATCAGCATGTCGTTGTAGGCGCCTTCGGTCGCAGCGAGAACCTTGTATCCCATCACGCCCTTGACACGACGGCAGACACCGAACTCAACGTCGTAGAGATCGTCGCCGTTCAGGACGATCCGGACCTTGTTGACGCCCTTGGCGTTCTTGCCGATACCAAACTGAAGACCGTTCTCGATGGCCACAAAATCCTTGGCACCGGTCATGGCGCACAGACGACCTTGGCCGCCGAGTTGCTGAAGGATCACGCTCGCGATTTCTTGGTTCCGGGTCATTTCGTTTCTCCTAGTTCGGTATCGATCAACCACGTACCTATAGTCTCACGATTTCACCCTTTGTGCAATTACTTTGCGCGGATCTTTTGAAGAATTATTACCATCGTGATGTAGGCCACGTTTACCTGAGGTACGTGCTCATCGATGGGCTTGTACTCCACCGTGTCCGGTTGAGGCCCGCGTTTGAACTGCGCTGCCCCAGATCCCCACATCCAGCGACGACGTTCGTCCAGTTTATAGGCCACGCGTGCTGCACGAGCCGTGAGCGGGACCGGCAGAGCGTCGAGACGGCCTTTCAGGCGCATCCTTGCGTCTGCTACTGTATCTGCCTTGACCCAACCACGGACGTTGGGCCACGCTCCCGGGAGCGTGATCTTTGCCGCGAATTCCCAGCAATCGTCTTCGTCGCTCGCAGTCAGGGAGTAGGCAAAGTAACCATATTCGCCACGGGCAATAATTTCGTACAAAGCCATCACAGACGCTCGATTAGTTCGTCATAGACAGAGATCGCCAAATCGATTTCATGCGTCTTCCCATCGACGCGCACACCATCGGCAAACTCGCCCTTTTCGGCAGGCATCGAATTGAACGCGATCTGATAGATCTCGCGGCTCTTGGGTGTCGACTTGGGGGCTCGATCCGGAGCGAAGAAGGCTTCCGGATACAGTTGGCGACCCAGATCGACGGGCACGCTGTTTTCCGCGCTGGGGGCGAACTGGGCCTCGATCTGTTCCCGAGATCTCATCAGCAGGCGTCCGTGCTCAGGCCACCTGAGCCCAGAATTCACGGCCCCGATCACGAGAGTCAGAATCGATACCTCCAAGGTTAGAATCGATACCTCCAAGGAGTCGTAAATCCGACGCTTGATCGTAAACTCGAATACGGGCATCACAGGCGTAACGACGCCACGCCGTCGAAGCCATACCTTCAGGGCGTGAGCGCCGTAGGAATCGGCCACGTACAAATAGTCCTTGAACTGGCCAGTAATCTTTGTGATCGGAGTCATTTGGCAATTCCATGCAGTCGATTCGGCACCGGCGCCGACAACGGACTGTCGGCGAAGAAACGTTCGAGCTTGGACAGGAATATCGAAACCTGTACATCGCCCACGTCGTCGCACACGCGATAGAAGGTTTCGCCGCAGCCCTTCGACACATACGAGTCCAGATAATAGCCTGCCTTCATCGGCCGGCTGTTGACGGTGTTAGTTTCCATCGCGAGTTTCCTCAGAAGGGATAATCATTGCCGGAGCTTGCAGCGGACCGACAACCTGATCCTGTTTACTGAGCCACGATTGATGAGCACCGTTCGTGAATCGGAGGAAAGTCTCACCGCTACGCTTCTCGCACACGAGGGGTTCTCGATCGATTGAAAGATACCAATAAAAGCCGGGTTCCAGCGGGGCAATCAGGTTTTCGCGCATGATGATCAGTCCAAGAGACTACGGTAGGCCGTCGCATCGGAGTTCATCAACTTCCGGTGGGCACCGCTCGTGATCAGGCAGTGAAAGACGGGGCCGCCCAGACGATCCGCGTCAGAATGCGCACCCATCTCCTCACGGACCAGCTTGATCCCAAAGGCCGGGCGGATCCGCAGCTTCTTGAGCACGGCGGACGCCTGTGCTTCGTTGGCGACCAAAAACGACAGGCTGTAGCTGTCACGGAAATTGTACTCCGAGTGGAACAAGCGGGGAGCAGCTACTTCGTTCATTTCGGGGCAGTACAGCATGTCGTTCTCCAATTCGTTTATCAATCAACCACAAAACCATTCTACACGTGTTTCACGCTTTGTGCAAACTATTTGAGGTTTGCGAAGTAGAACGAGTTTTCCAGACCGAAGGACTCAGCGATCCGGCGAGCATCAGTGTTGCCGATCCGGCGAGCCAAGATCTCGATGGCATCGCGGCGCGAACCCATGCACGAGGCGTTGATCAAGTTGTCTGCGAAATCCTGAATCTCGTTCAGACGGGCGAGGATGAGTGCTTTTTCCATGACTGGCTCCTTAGTGTACGACACGGACGAGCTTCGCGACTTCGCCAACGTGCTCGGCATTGAACTTCATGATTGCGGCCTCGACGAACATTGCTGTCGGGCACTCTTGGGCGCCGAGAAACTTGGCGACGGCCATCACCTGAACTTCCTGACCCTTCTGCACTTGGACTTGGAACATTTCGGACCCCCGTCTGTTTCGTTATCGATCACCCACAAACCCATTGTCCTCATGTTTCACGTTTTGTGCAAGCACAAAATGAAAAAGCCCACAGATTTTTCGTCTGTGGGCTCTTCGGGAAAACAAATCGGGTTAGCTGTAGACCTGAAACATCGCGGCCTTCCAAGAGGCGACGAGGGAGCCTCCGTGCACGTTGTGTACGATCTTGGCCGCACGCGGGTAAGGAATGTAGCCCAGCGCGTTGCTGATGCCCACGTTCGAGCCGCCGATCTCCAAACTCTTGGCGTACGTCATCACGTACTTTTCAAGATTAGCCTCGGTCGGACGACCATGGCGCTTCACGTCCCACATGAAGTCTTGACCATCGACGACCAGCGCGTATGCAGGGGTAAATGAGCGGCCCATTTCTCTATCTCCACTAGGTTCGTTGCGTTATCTGCCACGAACCCAGTGTCTCACTATTTCACGTTTTGTGCAACCTATTTCTGGCCCAGAACGAATTCCACGAGTTGGCCGAACGACATGCCCCCCACGTTCGCCTTGTCACTTCTGCGAAGCGGACGGCTCTGCTCGGTGCGACCGGTCGCAACAATCTTGACCTTGCTGGCGTAGACCACAGCATAGTCAAAACCTTGGCCAACGATCTGGGCCTCGTAAACGGGAGGGACGACAAAGGTTGCCATAATAATCCTCTTCTCAGTGTGTACGGACGAGCTTCGCGACTTGACTAGATTCGTTTAACCCAGACCCAGTGTCTCACTATTTCACGGATTGTGCAACAGGTTTCGGTCGGAATTGTTCCAGACTGTTGCGAAGTGCGCACATCTCGGTCGTCCTCTTCGCGAGTTCGTAGACACGCTCGTCGATTTCACCCTCGGCCCGATCCTTGACTTGAACCAGCCTCTGAATATTGCGAGCGAGCCACGCCTCAGCCTCTTCCTTCTCGGGGTCACTTAGATCGTAATCGAGCAGGGCAATCGACTCCTTCACGTAGCGCAGGGCAGTCGTTTTCATCCTCGCCCATTCAACAGGCGCCGCCCAGTTATCGAACTGGGCCAACATGGCGAGCAATCGATCCCGGCGCACCGCACGGGCTGCGCGTTCGCCCTTGACCCAGTTCAACTCCTTCTCGTATGCAGCATCGCACGCTGCTTGGATCGCGGCCATATCACCTGATTCCTCCAGCGCTGTCAGTTCCTGAATCCGGGCCAGTCGTTTGATCTGATCGTTCAGGTGATACTGGCGATCGAAATCGAATTGCGTCCATTTATCTGGATCCGTGATGCCACAGTGGGCGACGAGGATGTAAGTCCACAGGTCCGAGATCTCACCGCTCTCGATACGGTCCGCTGGGGTAACGGGCATTAAAGAACCTCGCTGATTTTGAAATCCGGATCATCGAACTTGCGCACGAATTCGGCCGGGACGAACAGGAGTTCATACCTTCGGGCCACACGAGCCAACTCGTATTCCCAAATATCTCGGAAGTGCGATTGCGCCGGCTCATTGGTTTCGTGGAGACCCTTGAGAGAACGATCGTGGACCATCTGAAGCTCACGAATCAGTTCCGAGTGTTCGACCAGATCGAGCAAAACAGCCCGCAGCTTAATTCGATTGACTTCCGGACGTTGATCGAAACGGGCTTGGGTTTCGAGCCAAAACGAGTGTTGAGATAGACTATCGCCAAGTGCCCACTGAAAAAACAAGTTGCTGGATGGGCCTTCCATGCCATTGAAATACAGGTCATCCGGAATGAAGATCCCGAACGCACAGCGGCTGTTGCTTTCACCGCGATAGGAACAGACGGCGTCTTTTACGGGGCCAGTCAGAGACGGGCGCTTCTGGGCCGCCAAGTGGTCGGCCACCTTGTCGAAGATTTGTTGAGCGTTCATGCGCGGCCGCCCTCGGTAGATACCGAACGAAAAACGAACTTGGTCAGAAAATCATCCTTGTCGAAGACGAGGTCTTGAGAAGTGGCGAGCGCGGCAATTCGGGCTGCGAAGATCTGCCCAAAGCCCTCTCGATGTCGAGCCGCGTCATCGTGAGCCAATTGGAGCGCACTGATGAAAGAGGCGTGTTCCGTCAAATGGGAAACACCTGTGACAAGCGCTGCTGTGACCAAGATGCCCTCGTGTCGTTCACCTTCGGCAGGCAGGTCCGCAGCCTTGATCTGACTGCAAATATGCAGAATACGGCTGGCGCCGAAACCCTCTAACGATCCGTGATAGCCCTCGTCAGGGATGAAGATCCCGAATGCGCACTTGCGACCTGAAGACATGCGGTAAAAGCAGCCACCAGGAGTGGAATACGCGGGCGCAATGTAGGCCGGACCGCCCTGCAAAATAATGTGGGACGCAACCTTATCCAGAATTTCTTGCCGTGTAATGGAAGACATCAGAGTTCCTTGTTTTCGAGTTCGAGTTCGGCCAGCACGTCGGCGACCGGCGAGCCATTCACTGTCCACTGACCGTCTTGCCACAGGTAATAGTAGTCGGTACGGTAGCACAGGCGGAGTATCGACTGGTAGGCCGTGGGTCCGTACACAGATTCTTGTTCGGTGCGACCCATGTCACGCCCCATGAACAGCGTGTGTTCTGGATTCTGACGGAAAGTCTCGTACGAATGGCCGGCAACGGGCAGGATGCTATCGCGCAAGTACACAACGTTGCCCAGTTCCATCAGGGCCTTGATTTTCGCCGCGTCTGTGAAATGGCCGACGAGCATCTTACCGCAGTGCTCGACGTAACCATCGCTCAGGACAGTGATGGAGCGGAAATGGCGCGGGCCCAATCGGGCTGTCAAGATTGCATGCGTTGACATATCAGGTTCCTCCCTTGCTGCTGTGTCTGGGGGTAACCAGTACGTGAGCCGGTACCCAATCGGTAGCTGCGATTGGCTTAATCATCACGGTCTCAGGCGCCTGCGCCCACACCTGATCATCACCTTTTGCCAACCGATCCCCTTCGCGGATCCGGCCGTATTGGGAGAACGTACCTGCCGAGATGTAGGAACGTGCGCTCTCGTTCATCAGTTGCAGTGCCCTGACCTTCGACGCCGTGACCACAGCCAGATCATTGCGGCCGTCGGCGCTGACTGCGTAAAGCTTCAGCTTAGCCATGATGTAGGATTCTCCAAATCGTTTTCGAGTTCGGCGCCGATCTTCAACACGACCAGACGACGCTTGTGAGTGCCCTTGTGGCTGGTCACGAACCGCTTGATCAGGGCCATCATCTCTTCGTGGGTGATGGGTACCTGCACGGTCTCCCGCGCCTTGCTCACGCTCTTGGTGGCCGCCGGCGCGGGGGCGGCCCGACCGACCTCCATGACCTTGTCTTTAAGCTGGTCGATGGTCAGGGCCGCTACCTGCTCACGGTACAGAACACCCGTGAGGTTGGGTATCGCGTGAGACACGGCCCAGATGGAAGCCAAATGCTGCCGAGAGCACCCGGTCCAAAAGGAGCCCGGCGTAAGGGCATCGAATGCCTTGCACAGTATGTTGCGTGGGATCCGACCGAACACGGACAGGAATTCCGTGCTCAGCTCTTCAATAGTTGCCGTTGTCATGCCCGTCTCTTTCAGTAGTGATGAATTGAAGCCTGGTCGCCGAAGTCACAGGTGTATGCGTAGCTGCTGCGATCGACATTGTCGAAGATCCAGCCGCCCCAGCCCGCGAGATAACCACCCGCGAACATACTGGCCTTGCGAAGAGCACGCTTGACCAGAATCGAGGTCCGGCGATCGCTGCACTCGATTCGCCAGCTTTGGCCAGCGCCCCGCAATTCGTAGCCGAGCCCGGTGTAACCGCTCTTATTCAACGCTGCTGCCACCTGTCTCTTCGTTGCCATCGCATCACCTCGTTTCGTTATCGATCAACCACAGAACCATCTTATTCCTATTTCACGTTCTGTGCAACTACTAATTACATGTGGGGCAGAATATCGAGCGCGTCGACGACACAGTAGCCGTCAAGATAGAGTTCGCGGAGATTGTCCGTCTCACGATCAGTGAACGGGCGACCCTGACGCGCACGTGCACGACCGAGCCAGTGCTCAAAGTCGTCGACCATTTCGTACGCAGCTATCGAACTATTTACTTGACGTGCGGGGCGCATGACCATCTCCTAACTGTTGATCCTATTATGATAGGATTTCACGGTTTGTGCAAGGAGAATAAAATAAATCCCTCCTTAGAGGGAAGGAAGTGAGACCGGGGCAAATCAGATATTAATTCGGATCGAGGTTAGGGTACCCGATTCGAATCACGATCCTGAACGATCTGCTCCGTCCGCGCTCCCCGAATCGCCCGGGCCCGGTCTCAATACGGATAGTTGGGCCCAGCCCATATTTTGTCAAGCTACAAATAGAAAACCCGGCGCTAGGCCGGGTTTGCATTCAGTTGAAACGGATCATGTACAGAGTGTTGCCCTTGATCTTGTAGGCCTCGCCGCCGAGTCGCCTCGCGTATTCGTTTGCCTTCCCTTTGTGGGAAAAGAGGCAGGGTCCATCCCGGTTGCACAGATGGGGAATTCCGCCAATTGCGGCCAAAAACTCTCCACGCTTCATCGCTGAATAGTTGGCTTTCGCCGAAACGGGCCTGACAGACATCGAGATCTCCCTTCAGAGGTTTATCTCAAATTGCTATCAGGCCTTGGCTACGGCCGATACCACGCGTGAACCACCTCTCCGTTGTCGTCGATCTTACGCCAGCGCGGAAGCTTCATACCCGTTGCGTCAATGTGGGCCTTGGCGGCCTTGCGTAGCGTCGCCGGTGCTTCGAGGGCAACCGCGTTGTGGTAGATCATTCCCTCGGCAACGACCGGCACTACCTTGCCAGCCACAGCGGCCGCCATCACCTTGTCCCGGAATTCAGACTTGTTCCCGAGATAATAGTTGACGAGCGCGCGGTCGACTTCGAGTTCTCGGGCCACATGCGCGTGTGTCAGCGTGTGCCAGCCATTGGTCGTCGCGAGCTTGAGTGCAACGGCGAGCATATCGCCTCGGCGCTCCTCTCCACTCTCGGAGATTTGGTGTCGCATTTGATCGTGAATGGTCATGATTAGACCTCCCTCCTCTTTTAATTACAGTTGTTCCATTCTAACAGAACGTGAAATAAAGCATCAACCGGGCCACCACTGGCGCCGTCGCTTCAGCTGGGCCCGAATTTCCTTCGGGTCTGGACTGAAGTGAGAGCTATCGACCTGCCGCCAGCGCTCGCCATCGAAAATCAGGCAATCGTTATAGCCCGACGGACTCCACACGACCGAGCCCGAACGAAAGCCAACGCCCATCAAATTCAGAATCTGGGTCGGCCACCCTAACAGCAATACACGTGCCTCGTGCGCGCGTCTGTACGTTTCCTCACGTTCGCGCATGTCCGGTAATCTGGCCGGAAACATGAGCTTCGGAATATGCGTGCCGTACGTCAGGGCCGCCCGCAGCTTCTGGATCACCTCGGCGTCACTGTGTTCCAGCGAGACGCGTTGGTACACGGGATCAGGCCAGATAAATCGTCCGGTAGGCGACACCCGTGCGCCCCTCTGGGTACGAAATCCACCCAAGCCGAATGGCTCTGGGACTACGAAGGGGTTCTTCCTGCGGACGTCCACAGCGCTGCCGTGCAGGATCAGGAAACGCAGCGCCTCATCGTAGTTGGTAGGCATTATTCGTCCTCCCCATCGTCGGCAGGCTCGTCAAAGATCGCCAGATTGGTCAGCGCTTCTTCGAACAGGTACTCGATCTTCTTGTTCGAGTACTGAAAGGTGTAGACGTTGGCCACCGTCTGGCCGTCGAGTACGGATAGGATGCGCGTCTGCCACATCGAGTGCGCGCCCTTGCCGATCGTGAACCGGAACGACCGGCCGTTGATCTGGACGTCCACGACGTAGTGCTCGGAGGCCAGTGACCAGCCTTCGCGTGCGACGTGTGTGATAGAGCCAACGGCCGGCCGATCGTGAGGTTCGATCAGGCAATCGAATGGCAGGGCCGTAAATTTCGGGATCTGGACCCGATCGGCAGAATGTGTGGCTCGGACTGGCATAAGTAATTTGCTCCTGTCCAGAGAATAACACAGAACGTGAAAAAGGGGACTCTTATCGGTCCCCTTTTTTGTCACAAAAAGTACAGCGTCCTAGTCGGCCTCGGCGCCCTATTGGGCCAATCAGCTTTCCGGGAACTCGTAGGTGCCAATTAGGCGACGACAACGCGCCAGCCACAGTTGTTTATGCTCGGCCTGTTCGGCATCGCCGCTGCCTTTAAAGAGATCCCTTGCTTCGACATAAGAAAGGCCGAAGAACGCGGCCAGCGCCCACATGCCATCCCAATAACCTGCACCAACGTTGGCGACAGCGCGAAACCGCTCGGGACCCGCTCGCAGGTCTGGGACCCCGAACCACATCAACAATCCCAGCGCACGCATTTCCGGATGTAGGGCCAACCAGCCACCGGCGCAGCCACAAGAGACTTCCTCACAAGAGAGTTCCTTGATGCATTCAATGATGCCACCATCGGAGGCATACCCCTCGATCCAGTGGCTCAGGTTGATATACCTGTCCGGAATGCCGTCGATGATCGCGTGTGCCTGTTTCAGCAATTCAATCGTCTGGGCCACACTGCGTCCGTATGGATTGAGACGCAGGCAGAGGTCGTATGTATAAGACATAGGCTGCAACAGAGTCGTATAGTCGGCAGGCATGGTCAGGAGTTCTGGCTGTTGTTGATGACGACCGTCGCAGCCGGTGCGGGCTTCGAAACGGCCCACACGAGGGAAATAATCCAGCCAACGAAAGTCCAGCCGAGAAAGATGTTCAGCAGGGCCACGGCCACCGCGTTGTGGTGCTTTCGACCCACGGCCACGATCGTGGGCAGGAAATACATCAGGGCACACAAAATCAGAATGAGAACGCTGTCCATTTTATTTACTCCATGTTAATAGCTGAGGGTTTCGATCAGAATCTCTTTCGCCTTGAGCTTTTGTTCGGGCGTCATTTGCCGAAACTGATCTCGAATAGCGGACGGAAGATCGTAGGCTGCGAGGCAATTGGCCGTTGCTTGCGCATCGTTTGACTCACACGTTTCCGCGCGTGCACTCAGATCGGATTTCGTCAGATCCGGTGCATAGATCGTCGCAGTCTCTGCATACGAGCACGGGGGAGCGGAAAGCAGAGCGCCTGTACAGACAAGAATGTAATAGAGACTTTTCATGGGTCATCTGTACGCGCGTGGTTGATTAAACACAGATTATCGTTAATTCACATTCAGTGCAAGCACAAAGTGTGAAATCAGTAGACGAAAAAAGACCGCCTGTACTAGCGCGGTCGTTTGGCTTCATCCCTTGCTCGTGCACATCGGAGGAGGCACGGGCTTGGCCTTGCGTTTGATGAAGTGCTTCTTGGGCGCCACCGGGTCGACGACCAGTGGCGTCGGGACGGGCGAGATCGAGACCACGGGCTCGGGCGCAGGCTTTGCCACCAGATGCGGGCGCACGAAGATGAAGTCTCCGCGCTCCAGCACGTGATCCACGTGATAGCCGTCGCAGTACCACAGACCGTCGTTATGCGTCACACACGCGATATCCACGACACGCGGGGTAATCACATCAGTCCAGACCGTGCTCTGCACCGTCGGGAAGAAATTCGGTACATGGTACAGGCCGTCGCTCGTGGCCTCGGCCACCGAATAACCGACGGATTGTCCGAGCGACGGATACCCAGAACCCATCGGCACGTTGGCGACCATCACGATCGGTGGCATGCCGGGCGCCACGGGATCCAGCGAAAGCGCATCTTCGGCCAGCGCTGATGCAGAGATCCCGAGCAGGGCAGTCAATAAGAGGAATCGCTTCATGGCGACCCCCTTACTGTGCTGCGACTGCGGCGTTCGCTTCGTGAATCGCGGACGTGTTCTTGATGCGCTGCGCGTCGGCCTCGATTTCGGCAACCGATTTCGACTTCACCACAGGCTGAGCCAGATTCCACTTGAAGGGGCCGACTTGGCCGACCACTGCGGGTACTTGCTTGCCTGCGACAGTCAGCACCGGCACGGCCACGCCATCCTTCCACAGCGTCGGTTGACCAGCGATAATTGCCACGTGATAGCCCTTCGGCGCTTCGGCCTGCAATTCGACCACGCGCTGGGCCAGTGCAGCTTGTTGCGCCAGTGCCGGATCTGCCTGCGGAACCACGGCGGCCACGCGAGCCGGCGGATTCAGTTCGTCGTCGGTGTACGGCTGGCCCGTGATCGGGTTGATCAGCTTCGAGCCGTTGGCTTGCCATTCAGCCTTCGTCATCGGGCACGCACGGTGCACGATCACGCCGTCCGGGCGAACATACGGGATACCGCCGGAGACCGCGATCGCGTAACGCTCGTCATCGTTCTCGCACAGGCGGGCGAATGCGGCCGCCTTGCTGCCCATGTTGAACAGTTGGGTCGTGTCATTGCGACTGTCGCAGAGACTGTCGTGCCACGTGGTACCCAGATTGACACCGAACGACATGCCCTGCGCGCCGAGTGCCGACGATCCCATGCAGGTACCGAGACTGGCCACCAGCGCGTCGCCGACTGCGGTCGAGGCCGCGTATTTGGCGACCGATCCACCGTAGGTCGGTGCGAACAGTACTTCACCACCTTGGGCTCCAGCCTGAGCGGTGCCCGTCCCCGTCGAGGTCGATTGCAAACCACTGGTCTGTGCAAAGGCGGGCAGTGCGAACAGGGTCACGACGCCTGCCACGATGAGCTTCTTTTTCATGTTGTCCTCATGCTTATATTTCGAAAACGGGTGGCAATTCGAGGCCACCCGTCACCCTAACGAACGACCGATTTAGTTCGCGGTCAGCGGAGCCGTCACATTGATGCCCGTGACGTTGCCCGACGAGATGTCGCCATTGATGGCCGACTGTGCCGAGAACGTGCCCGAAACCGTGTCGACCAGCGCCGGGTTGGCCTCGGTCGTGCTCGAACCGTGCGGGCCGCTGACCGAGATCGTCGTGGCGATTTGGTTGCTGTTGCCGCCAAAGTCGATTGCGTTGCCGTTTTGGTACACGCCGTTCGTGAATGAGGTCGACGAGTACGTACCGCCGATCGAACCAGCCGTCACCGTCAGGCCTTCGCCGCTTGCGGTCGTAACCGTGTTGCCATTTGCCGGGACCGAAACGTCCGTCGGGCTCGTTGCGGCCCCAACGTCTGCACCGAAGTTGCCACCCGACACCGACGCGATTGCTGCACCTTGGTTTTGGCCCGCTGCGATGTGTTGCTGCGACGACGATTCTTCCGAGCCCGAAGCCGAACCTGCGGCAACGTACGGGTCGGTTGCAGCGACTGCCGGAGAGCCAGCGCTGCAACCAATCAGGCAACCTTGTTGCAAACCCGCACCCGGGTTCGGCCAGCCCGTTGCCGCAACAGCGGCCGAACCCGGTGTGCCGACTTGCGGCGTGCTACCTGCGCCGACCGCTGCTTGTTGTGCCGTACCCGACATGTTTGCTGCGCCTGTGCCGTCGCCGGTCGACAGGTTGTAGGCGAAGCCTTGCGAAGCCGTCGAACCCTGCGCGCCGATGGTCGCCGATTGCTGGCCGTTCAGTGTGGTGCCGTTCGAATACGTGCTCGACGTGACCGCCACGTTTGCCGTTTGCAGGCTTTGCGCGCCGGATTGCGACGAACCGCCCGACAGACCAGCACCAGACGAACCAGCGACCGACGACGTCACACCAGCCAGACCTGCGACGCCTGCGCTGAGCGCGGCCGTCGTGGTGGTCGGCGGGCAATTCGTTGCCGTACCTGCGAAAGCCGACGAGATACCGAGGGCTGCGACTGCGAGTGCAATGAGGCTCTTCTTCATGATTTTGTCCTATTTCGATCAGACGCAGAGGAAAGGGTAGAGGCCGCGTCCATCGCCCCGTTATCTTTCACGAAGTGTGTGGTCTCCCAGTTGCACACTTCGTGAAATCGTGGATCGAATTCTGCACAGACCGTTTCGACCCGTCAAGCACTTTCGTCAAAAATTTTCAGAATTGTTGCATTACTTGTTTCGGTTCCCGAATTCGCGGCCGTCTTCCTCGAAATCAATCTCCGAACTCTCGTCGATTGATTCCGTTTCACCGAGAGGGATCAAGTTGCCGTTTGCCGCGTCGATTCGTTTAAACGACACGTTCTCGGCGGCCTCGAATCGCATGAGGCGCGGCACCTCGCCACCCCAGTATTCCGTACTCACCATGTAGCCCGATCTCACCTGCTGCGGCATCGGGAATCCCGCGATCTCGTCATCCGAGATGATGGCCAGAAACTCGGTCAGCGTCTGATTTCCCTCGACCCGACGACCTTCGGACGTGATAACGACGAGCCGATGCATAGGTTTCCAGCCACGGCTGTCGAACTCCTGAATGAATTCCATGGCTATTTCCCCCAAGCGACACAAGCGACAACGACCTCCATAAGTGTAGGGAGTTGGGCTCGAAGCCCAAACGGCAAAGTGATCTGAGTCATAGCGAGAATATTGGCTTTTTGTTTAGGTGGGGAGGACCCAACGAACCGGATACTTTGGCGTCAGGGCCTTGACCATTGTTGGCATCAATGGAGGTCCGGGCAGCTCCTCGTCGAGCCAGCGGCGCACCTTTGCGTGCGCACCGGCCCTTAGTGACGATCTGTGCTTGGTCACCCTCATCAATTCTAGAATTACCGTGATCTCAATCAGAGAACACGACTGCACAATACGTGAAAACTCTTCCAAGGTCAAGTTGAATGCTTTAGCGAATTCAGCCTGACGTACTCTCCGTACCTCAACAGTCGTGTTCATGGCCGCCTCTCTTAGGTGAGCAGTGACCTCAGCTTACCAAACAAGTGCGTCACCTGTTTGTCAGAGAACTTAAAGAAGGTGCGCGCACGCAACAGGTATCGATCGTACGACATGGACTCGACGGCGTCCGTGTTGTTGATCATCAGGAATCCGCTGAATTCCTTGTCGTAGTGCCCGGCACAACACATCAGGAATCGTTGCACATCTGCACGCAGGTTATGCGACTGCGCGATTTGGACCAGTGACTCCAACAGATCCCTGTGCTCAGTCATATACGAATCAGGAGCTTCGAGATCGGTCAGTGATTCGGTGTCGACGTGCCGACTCACAAACTTGCCTGTCTGCGTGTCCTGCATCAGCTTGTTGCGCGAGGGCGCGGTCTCGGCCGTGATGATGGTTTCCCCACGATTGTGGGCCGCCGTCTTCACGTTGTTGCGCAGATGCAGTTCCGAATCGAATAGCGGGTACTTCAGATAGACAGAACGCACGGCATGCGCCTGCATGTCGGCCACGAGGGCAGCGTGATCATGACCGTAGCTTCTGATCAGGAAGGTCATGCTCTTGGACACGAACCGGCCGATGTAGGCCCGGATCTCGGGACCGGCCGTCGCGTCCTCAACGAGCGCGCGGAAGGCCTCAAGGGAATAGGCCTCGCGTTCGAGCGGGATGTGCGAACAGTTGATGCTCGACAGGAAACGCACGTCATCGCGGGCGATCCCGAAATCGGCGGCCTTCGGTTTCTCGAAGCCGTGGCGACTCTTATAGAAGGCCCACGCGTACAGCTTGCAATTCAGCAACAGATAACCGTTCGTGCGCACCGCATTAAGCACGCGCTCTTCGAGTTCGGGATCCTCTTCTTCCCGCACGATCCGCACGAGTTTCTTCTGGTCGATCTTGTGAAACAAATAGGCGAACACCGCCCCGCCGATCCGTGACATCTGGTGCACGGACAGGCCCAAGATATTGCGCAACATGGTTTGCCTCTATCAGGACTGAGCGAATTCGATTTCTGTGTACGCTGACTTTTTCTTGCGCACGGGTTTGGTACCGTCGCCGTCAGTCTTGTCGTACCACTCGCGCGGCACTGCATCCAGAGTTGGTGGCTCGTAGCCGTCGACGACGGCCGCCCTCTTGATTACCCGATTCGTGGGGTCGAACAGCTTGTTGTCTTCACGTAAGGCCTTCGACTTGACGCGCCATTCCGTGAAGGTCAGCAGGCCTTCGTCAGATGTCATGTAGGTCGTGAACGAGGAGCCGCGCGTTTTCTGATCCGGGCTCCCGATCAGCATGAGTTCGCCTGCACTCGTGTACCCGGCGACAAAGCCCGCCAGATAATTCGAGACATAATCGTCGCCGACGCGGAAGTACAGCTTGGTGCCCAGAACGTGCTTTTTCTTCCTGGCCCGCAGCAGGCCGAGCAAGATCATCCGCTGGCTCGGATCGTAGGCCTGAAAGATGGTTGCCACTTGCGCGAAGGTGTCGGAGTTGCCAGCCAGCTGGGTGATGTCAGGGGTGAAGCACGAGGGTGCGATCGCGACAGGGAGCACGCCCTCTTCGATACAAACCTTTTGGCGGCTTGAGTGTGCGTGCTGTTTAAAATGCAGACACATCTTGCAGCGGAAAGCGTCGGCCAATGACTTGGCCGATGCGTTGCCGGTCAGCGCATCTTTCTTGTTCATCTTTGGGTCTCTCAGTCTTTTGATATACGACGTGACAACGAAGATTCAAGCACGTGAATGCCGCACGTGCGACAGCAATCGGTTTATCGACAGTGTCGATAGTCCGGGAATCCTGCTAAGTCGATATCGAGAGACTGGGCTGCGGGTGCAGCGACTGCGAATGCAGCAAGGTAGAACCTGCCGGGGTAACGGCAGACAGAATTGGTCTTCACTTTTGTATGTGCCCGTGTTGTCACCGACCATCCCTAACCATGGTCGGGTCATGCTCGCATCTGGTCCTTTGCCCTCCTCTCAGAACGCGTAACTTTGCCCGCGTCTTCATTTGATTTGCGAAATTCTATGCGTAAGTTTTTCGGCCGGCAAGCACAAATTGAGAACAAAAATCAGGTTCGGATCAGCGGGCTTTTGTGCGCTGCGCTGATGTCAATCGGCGTCAGGGCTTGAGCGTACAGGCGAGCCAGTTTGTCCGGGCACGCGCGGGGCAGCAGAATCGATGAGTAGGGCACCAACATCTGTTCGATCGGTTCGAGTGCGCCGCCCAAGGTCAGGAACGGCGCGGTCCCGAATTCGAGCCGGCCGCCATTGTCGCGGGCGACGAGGCTCAGCGGGCTCGAAACGAAAATACCCAGTTCGTTTTCGCCCGCGTAGGTGGCGACGACGATTTGGTTGCCGTTCAGGTGCAGCAGGATGATCGCGCCCGGTTGAATTGCTTGAAGATCGTTCATTTCGATATGTGGCGTTTGTACAGCGATTGGACGGCGAAGTTGATGAGGGCTTCCCGGCTCTTGAGTTCCGGATAGATCTTGCGTAGCACGTCGACCATCTGCTGTTCCTGGCGATTCAAGACCAGCATGGCGATCACTTGCTTGTTGGGGTCGTTGGATACGGCCTGAAACGCGTTGTAGACGCGCGTGGCCAGCCAATACAGCTTCTTCTTCTCTTCATCGGTGCGACCCTCGACCAGATAGAAGTAGGGCTTGCCCGATGTCAGGTGATTCGCGATCTTGTGGAGTATGGTGTGGTCGCTGTCGCAGAGCGTGACAGTGGGTCCGTCGGCGCCGCCGGCCCTACGAGGGATAATATCTAATGATGCTCCTCTCGGTTCTCTCCACCGCCGTCTCCGGCGAATCGATGACCACAAACCCAGCAATACTCCAAGACAATTGATTGCGTGTGCATTTAGATCTCACTTGTTTGCAGAACGGTGCCCGGTCACGTGTCGCCACGTTCGCCCATGCTGGATATCGCGAACCGTTCCATCGCTGATGTTGAACCGTTCCATCAGGCGCTTAACTGCTTCGCCTGCATGCCGAAGTCTGTAGACCTCAAATGCCGTAGCAGCGTCGAGGACAGAGCAGTGAACGTCACTGCCTCGCTGCTGTCTAGATCGTTTTACCTTGTCGGCCATATTGTCGGCCGTAGTTCCCCAACGTAGGTTTTTATAGTGACAATTATCCGTATTGTCGTCTGAGTGTAGAACGGAGGCTCCTTCGAATGGTGAGGGTGAGATAAAGGCCTCAGCGACCAGACGATGTACCCGTGCGCACCTGCGCACAATTCCGCCATGGAGGCTCACTTGTTGATAACCTGACCTCCCACCGAGGCTATAGCTAACCTTGAGGATTCGCTCAGGCATCAGACGCTCATGGGTGCCCCAAGTCTTTTGCTGACAGATAATTCTGGACAAGCTTTTCACACGTCCGTGATCGGAAACTTCGTAAAGCCCCTCATACCCAACAACGGGGCGCCAACGTTCTTTCTTCATAGGGGGGTTAAGGATGCCGTTCGAGGGGTTCGGAGCCCGGCGGTACAGAGGTCGTGAACCGGGCTCCGCAGACCCAACAATGGTCTAGGACGATAGACTGCGGATGCATTTGATGACCGTTTCGTTGGGTCGAGAAATCAGGAACGCGTAAGGGCTCGCGCGCTCGCTTCGTACGAGGCGTAGAAGTCTCCGTACGGCACAGATCTGTATTCCTTGATGGTCACGAACTCGCGCTCGAATACCAGTTCCTGCCGATTGGCCCACAGAGCATCCGACAGGCTGTTACGAAACCGTCGATAGTGTCTGGATAGCGGAGGCAATCCGGGCACGACGACCATAAACGGTATATACGCATCAGCGTAGAAAGCCGGCTTGTGGTAGGCCCTGACCTCGGCCGCGCGGGCCTCCAGTGCGGGGCTCTCCAGCGGTAGGATCAGGGAACTCTCGTGAGTGGCACCGTCGAACCAAACACCGAGCGAGCCCGCGCGGGCCAAGAACACGGTGTTTGGGTCGGGCACAATCGTATCCTGCGATTGGGCAAGAACCACGTACATCTCGCTCAGTCCGATATCGAGCGGCGCGCCTGTCATCAGCGTGGACAAGTAGGCCAGCGTGTCCGCGTCGGGCACGACTGCCAGTTCATTAACGATCATCTGCAAATCTCCAGAGAGTTAATTCGCGGTGCCGAAGCCCCACGAACGAAGTTGCAGACTCTGCCCCGGGAAAGAGGCGGCGAAGTGATCGAGTTCGGTCTCAGGCATCAGCCAGAACCAAGCGGCGCCAGCGTGGCCATGGGGCCTGTCGTCGACGAAGGCCATTCGCGTCTTAGTCTCGTTGCGGATCCGAGTCACGACCTCGGCCGCCAGATCGTGCCAGCGCTGTCTGGGAATTGGTGCGCCTGATTTCCGTTCAGCATCCGTCATCCCGACTTCACGCGCATTGATGCCGACGACCAATTGATTGTTGATCACCGGATATCCACCCAAGCTCGCGACCGTAAACCCCTGGGCGCGCAGCCGGTCGACAGAAAGCACCGTCTTGGCCACCGGAATGATGGGAATACGGGCGACCACGAAAGGCTTGTCATCGAGCGCTGGCAACTGGCGTGCTTGTTCATTCGCGAGCTTGATCACGTCGGCCAGACCGGGATCGAACACTGGATCTCGGGCCATCTCGGGCGAATCAGCGACCAGTGCGTGTCGAACATCTGACATCTTCTTCAGCGTCTGGGCGATCAATTCATCGATCTTCGTCAACAGAGTCTTGCACGAGATCAAATTCTGCTGATCCACGTCAAGACCATCGACGAACAGGGCCTCACGAACCGACGTCAGTTCGTTGGCGGCCGCGCGCAAATACTTGGTGGTACCGTGCAGACGCTTGAGCTTGCGCTGTTCTTCGAGCGCGAGCAGAGCAACAGTGAGTCGCTTCATCTGGCGCTCGCGACTCACCTTGTGAGCCGTCCACAGCTTTTGGAAAGCGGTCGTCAAGATCGTGCCGAGATCCCGTAGCTCGGCCACACGCTTTTCCATACCCTCGATTATGGTCTCATCATCCGGCGTCGCTTTGCTCCCGACTTGCAACATCGGAATGATTTTCGACATCTGTGATTGGTTCTTGGCCGTCAGGTTACGGCGGCCCTGCATGCGATCGAAGTTCGAGTCGACCACTCGCATTTCATTTTTCTTCACGGAATTCAGGAAGAAGGTTGTAAAACTTGGAACCAGAATGGGGAAAGGGGATATTAGAGCCATGAGCTTACTAATATCCCCTCGGTACTGCCCGGAAACCCGGGTTGCCGGCGAGGCTAGCTCGTCAGCTTAGATCAGGTAGTCGTCGTCGCCCGACTTCGCGGTCTTCGGCTTCGGACCCGGCTTGCCCTTGGCGGGCGCTTCGACGGCGGCCTTCGGCTTCGGACCCGGCTTGCCCTTGGCGACGACCGGAGCTGCCGCTGCTTTCGGCTTCGGACCCGGCTTGCCCTTCACAGGGGCCGCAGGGGCGACCGGAGCCACTACCTTGGCCTTGGGACCCGGCTTGCCCTTCGGAGCCGCCGGAGCGGCGGCGCTGGCCTTGACGCGCTTTGCCACCGGCACGTCTGCATCGCTGGCGCTGGCCTTGGTCTTGACCGGTGCCTTGGCGGCCGGCGTCGACTTTGCTTCGAACTTGGCAATCTTCGCTTGGAGCTTGGCGATCGTGGCTTGCAGGCCAGCGATTTCCTTGTCCTTGCGGTTCACTTCCTTGGTCGCTGCGTTGAATGCGCCGACTGCGGCCATCAGGCCTGCCTTCACGTCGATCTTTGCGGGTGCTGCGGGTTGTGCTGCTCGTGGCATGGTGTTCCTCAAATCGGAAAGGGTTTGTTTGTGATGGCGAAGAGATCACTCTTCTTATTTACTACGAGTGTGAAATTGGGGGCCGGGAATTAATCTGGCCCCTGCTTCCTATTTACTTCGAAACGGGCAAACGTGCAACAAGATCCGTCTTGCGAAAGCGAACCTTAGAATTCGAATTGATCGGGGCATCTGCTGTTGCCAAACACACGAACGGTTCGTGGTCAGCGGATAGGATCGGTACCGCGATTGCCGTGCTGTTCCCGACCTTCACGAATTGTCGATCGCCGAATTCGAACCCTTCGAGCAGGACGAGATCGTTAAATTGGGGAACGGCCTTTGCGGCCTTCTGAGCGCCGCCCTTCGTCGGGAATGTTTCCTTGCGGCGCTTCTTCGAATTCGATTTCGCGTCCGTCCGAGTTCCGAGCTTTGTGACGTCGGTACCCAAGACTTCCGACATGACATTCGCGAATGCGACTTGGGCAGGCGTGGCGAGAATTTCCGGAACGATCTGTGGGGCAGTGTGTTCGACAGCAGTCTGTACAGATTCGGCGGTCGGGAACGTGAACACCTTGTTCCAATCGGAGGCGCGCTCACCCACCAGTGTACGCACCTTGTGGCCGCCCTTGCCTTTCGGAATCTCAACATCGATGAGGAATGCGAGATCGGCCTTACGAGCATTCGGCACCGTGATCGAGCGAAGGACCACGCCTTCGCCGTGTTTTGCGCGCAAAACACGATCACCGCCGATAAACGGATGATCATCAACGCTGTACTTCGCGCGCTTCGTCTTGACAGGAGTCGAGGTCTGTTCTGCTTTTGCTTGGATTTCGGACATCTCTAGTTCCTACTTGTTGCTGGCGGGACATTGAAACCGGAGCCCCGCGAGCCGGGTCTGTGAGACTAACACAGAACGTTAAACGATAACGAGTTTGCGCTCGGCTTTTTCGGCCTTGCTGGCCTTGTCTTTCTCGATGACCTTGGCCACTTCTTCGATGTCGAGCGCGACTTTCGTCTTGGGGTTCTTCTCCCAAGCCTGTAGTTGCTTCAAGTGGCTTTGCTGCTCCTTCAGCTTCGCCTGCTGCTGATTCTGATCCAGCTTCGACCATTGAATGAATCGCAGGTTGAGGAGCGTTTTTGCCTGCTCTTCATCGATCTTCATCGAGGCCATCAGTGACTTGATGGGGTCCTTTGACTTCAAGGCCTTCACGCCGTCATCCACGTGATCGCACGCCCTGATCAACAGTTTCGTGTGCGCGATCGCCTGTTCCTGCTTTCGAACTCGATACGCCAGACTCTTGAGTTCGAGGGCGATGCGCATCCGCATCCACTTGATGATCAGCTTCGGAATCGACAGACGCAAGAATTCCGTTTCGTACGAGATCTTTCCATCATTGATGGTCACGACTCGGTGCGTCACGTGCAACTTGTACGACTTGGCTTGCTTCGTGGCCGTCCGCACCTTCTCGACGAACTTATCGAATTGCGCGTAGTTGTAGGCCGGCTTGCAGTCAATCGTGAACGTCGACGATCCTTTCGAGTTGTAGCAGCGTGCGCACTCAGGCATCGAACGGACCTTGGCGACGAAGGCCTCGATCTTGGTACCCGGCGCCCAGTTGTCGATCGTAATCGACTTGTGGTCACGATCGATCGCCAGTTCTGATTCGAATACGATTCGACCTTCGGGCCCCTCGAACATCGAGAGCCAACCTTTCTGGTTCTCTTTGCTCTTTACTAGGACGCCACCGTATTTCGAATTGAATTTCAGCGTCTTCGCGTAATCGACCGGCTCCAGACGCTCGCCTGCAATCAGACGGCGCAGCACCGTCAACACGGATTCGGGCGTGAAGGTCGGGATATTCGTCGTGATCCCGACACCGATGCCGTCACCGCCGTTGAGCAACACATTCGGCAACTGGGCAGGCAAACACACCGGCTCCTGCTCCGAATCATCGTAGTTCGGAACGAACGGCGTCACGTCACCATGGATATAATCAGAATCGAAAAACGAGCGACCGTAAGCACTGAGCTTGCATTCCGTGTAGCGGGGGGCTGCTGCCGCGTCGACGAGTGAGCCCCAGTTTCCGGAACCCAGCATCAGGGGCGTCGGACTATTCACCAGCGTCTCGATAGCCGCAGTAATCGAGGAATTATGTGCGACGACAAGGGTTGCTCGTTCTGCCGAATCATTTGTCGCGATCAGCATGTTCTCGAATCCGTCGACAGTGAAATCGTACATCGGCTTGGCCTCGGAGTGTTCGACGACCACAACATTCACGACAAACAGTCCATGCCCAGGCGAACGGATCTCAAGGTACTGCTCCTTGATTAGTGCCGCGCCAGATAGTTCGGCACCGACATACAGATCCTCTGTGCGGACCCATCCAGCTCGACGAACGTGGAACGGGTGGTTACCCGTCGCTTCGACAGAGGATCCATCCGAGAGCTGAATCACAAAAGTTCTATTCGCTTGCTGTCCGATTCGCCATGAATGGGCAAGTGCCGGTACCAGCGTGTTGTGCTTCTTGTCGAAGGCGAGGATCCACTTAGCGCCGCGTCCTACCATATCCTGAATCGGCGTCAATTTCCCGTCGAGGGTATAGACGAGGGTGCTTCCATCGAGGCAGTCGCCATGCGGATGGTACTTGCCCATCACGTCACCGGCGATTCGCATGGTCTTGATGAACCGGTTGTCCTGCTGCGAAGCGCCCCACAGAATACGGCGATGCACGGGCTTCAGGCCGTCGTAAAGATCCGGAACACTGCGATCGAGATTCACTGCGATCGCGTACTCCTTCATGTTTCTGTGGCCGAATGATCGCAGGGTCTCGCGATCAATATTGCGGTCCTCGGGCGGGACCAGAGATACGGCTTTCTTCGTTCGTGTTGCCATCTCACTCGCTCGTTTGCATATCGGTCTTTTTCTTTACTGCCGGAACCTTGACAGTCTGCACATCGTCGGAGCCCGAGGGGAGCCCGAGCATGACCCGGCGATACTCGACATCGTCGTCCATCAGACGCACGAAATCGGTGTGGTCCTCGTGCTCGATAGGCTTGATCTGAATCAGACGACGGCTGGCGGGACTCATCACCATGTACTTCATCTTGTCAGCGTCGAGTTCTCCGTACCCCTTTACGTGGCGAATGGCAGTCGACGTCGGTGCGCCACCGGCCCGCAGCTTTTCCTGCACTTCGGAAACCGTGTCCCCGATCAACAATCTGGATTCGGTTTTCGAGACGCGGTGCTCTGCATAGAATTCCGGAGTGTTGTTGATATAGATCATTCCACGCTCGTATAGATCGGGAAGGAACTTATAGAACAGGCCGAGGAGCAGCGAATTGATGTGTGAACCGTCTGGATCCGGGTCAGCGAGATTCACGATCTTGCCGACTTGGAGCTTGGCGTACGGATCGGCCGCATTCGGATCGATACCGATACAGGCCAAGATCGAGATGATCTCTTCTGAGTCCAGACCCTTACCCTTGGGGTCCTTCAACACGTTGAAGATCTTCCCCTTGAGCGGAAGAATCCCCTGATAGGGCAAGCGTGCTTCCTTGGCAGACCCGGCCGCAGAATCACCCTCGACGATGAAGAGTTCGCGATCCTGAGGCTTGGTCCGCGAATCCCACGAGGCGAATTTGGCGGGTAGCCCACCGCGACGCATCGCATTCAAGGCCTTTGTCGCATTCTTTGACAGTGTGAACTTCGTCTTCAACTCGTTGAGCTTGGTCGCCCGCTCGCACAGTCTTTGCGCGAGTGCCTTGTTGTCGGCGAAGAACTTCTGCGCTTCAACAGTCAGCAGGTCCTCGAACGGCTGGCCCGCCCGGTCGTCGGTCAAGCGTGACTTGTCCTGTGATGAATACGTGGCCTTGTGCAAGTACATGTTGACCAGACCCATCAGACCTTCGCGAAGATCCGATTCCTTGAAGGCCGGCACTTCCCTGTTCTTGCCGTCTACTTTCTGCTTCTTGACCTTGATGAAGGGCTTCAGACCTTTGTAGAGGGCGCCGATTGCCGCGTCCACGTGCTTGCCACCCTGCTCTTGCGAAAGGCCGTTGACGAAGCCGCGCACGGACGTTCCGTCGAAGTTCGTGAACGCAATCAACACGTCGGCCAGAGCCGACTTGTAGGCGAACATCTTCGACTCATTCTCGACCTTGGCCTTGCCGATCATCTGCTGCACGTATTCGATCGGACCTTTCTCCGAATAGAATTCGCGCTTGCCCTTGGCCGACGAGATGGCGACGCGGAAGCCGGGCGTCAGGTAGGCCGCGAGTTCAGCCCACTGGATCGCGATCGAAGACGGAAACTTAGTTGCCGAAAAAATCTTTTTGTCGGGCCTGAAGTGAATCACTGTTCCCGCGAGCGCCTTCTTACCGTGCCACAGAACAGGCGCTGCGCACTTGGCAACAGGATTCTTCAGAACACCCTGCTTGAAGCCTATCGAGTACCAATAGCCCTTATGAAACGTCACGACATCAAAGAACTCAGCCGTTGCATTGGTCGATTTCGCGCCAACGCCATGTGTACCACGACTAATTGCATATGCCTGATCGTTGTACTTGCCGGAGGTATTCAATTCCCCGAAAACTGACTGCATGGTAGGAGTCTTGACATCTAGCTCCTTGCCGTCGACGTAGACCGAGTGGGTCTTGTACCCCTGCGGAATACCTTCCGCATTATCAACGATCCAATATGAGCCGTCTTCGGCCACATGCAGATGGACAGAGCTTCCACGCCCGGCCAAGAATTCATCGATTGCATTGTCCAAGCACTCCCGGACGGCGACCCAGAGCCCGTGCGCGTCGGTAGCACCAAGGTACATGCCAACGTTCGCCCGAACGTTTTCAGGAAAGCGAAGCGTCCGGATGCTTTCGGAAGTATATTTCGATTGGTCTTTATTCATGTACGAAGGGTCGCAGGTGTTGACGCTCAATAAGGCTCCGGACGTCACCCGAGCGGGACAGTCGGCTTATTTGAAAATCGGATTGTGAAACAAGGTTGCGAAGACGAAATTCGGTCAAAAGGGATTCGAAATTTTTCGTGCAGTTATCCACGCTGTCTACAATGCGGAGATTCGACGGGTGACACATTACCGCCAGTGGAATAGGAGAGCCGCGAGGAGTCTTTACTGTGGAACCATCGCTTCGTGGACTGGGCACAGAGTCTTCGGTGAAGTACCCATGGAAAATGGATAGCTTATGATCCACATGTCTGCTTCTGGAACGGCGTTCGGCACATCCAGTACGCGACATAACGAACTCGCTAATGGTGCGCACCGCCGACTTATACTGCACAAATGATGTCTCAGACAGGTCTAATTCCAGTGCAGAGTTCCAAGATTCGTATTCAGTCGAGGAGAGCAGAAGAGCGTCCGCAGATCTGTTCGGGCGTCCGGGTCGTCGACAAGTACTTGATAGGGTACCAAGCTGCTGCGACTCCAGATTGAGCGATATACACAACTCTTCAATCGTGACTCCTTGTCGACGGAGTGTCCGCAACGTGTGTAGATTCTTCTGGACGTAAGCCTCCCGCGCGGGCCCGATGCCCTTCCCGCGCATCGACTCGGCTTCGTCGACGACCTGCTTTATGGTGGTGTGAGAGAAACTTGGGTGTCCGGGCATCAATAGCAGGTCTCGAACGCGCTGCAAACTAATACCCATTCCATACAATCGCAGGATCTGTTCGCGGAGACCTGAGGTAATCACGAGCCCCCATCTACCATTACGACTCTTTTCGTAGACGCGAGTCCCCGATATAGGTGTACGTATCGAAAATCTGTCTCCGATAGACCCCGCACGATCCTCTGGGAACCGCAGAGTTTGAATCGATCCGCTGTCGTACTTGTTGGAAGGGCTTGCTTTGCTGGTCGTCATTGATCGGGATCGTTTGGCGGTCCCGAGGGCCGGGACCTACTGGTTATTTACTTCGGCGTCGGGATTATTCTCGTCGGACGTCACGACCCCGCTCACCGCATCGAATTCGATGGGGGCGAAACGCAACACGGACGTTGCCTCACCGTCGCCGTTGATGGCCGGGACCGAGGCCATGAATTCGTGCATCGGACGAATCCAAACGGGTCCGTTGTTCAAATTGCGATAGACCGCGAACTGCATGCCCTGCGTGGTGCCGCTCTCCATCTCACCGATCTCAAGGAGCATGTACGGCTCGCCCTTGTAATGACGGAAAAAGCGGCCGGGCACAAAGACTTCATCTGGATTTTTCATTCGGCGTCGACCTCGAAATTGTTGCCATTGTGATTCGGAACATCCATCAGGGCCGCAACAAGGGGCAGCACATTCGAGATATCGCTGTATTTGCAGCGGCTGCTGAAGATGGATTTGAATTGGCCGCCCTGACGACTTTCGATCGTCGTGTGGACGTAACCAATACGGTGATCGCGGGCCGGCGCATCGTCAGACAGACCGGCTTTGCGGACACGGACCGTCTGCGACTCGAACTCGTCGAACACAAAAGATATGCGGAGATTGCCGAGCTTCAGGCGAAGGGGTTTCCGTTCCTCGGGGGCCTCGGCCAAGACAACGATCGGCTCACGTTCCGGGTCAAACCAGTATTCGACGGCAATGCGAAGCTTCCCTTTGCTCTCCGAGACCTCAAAGGTCATGCAGTAGCCCCACTGCGAGAAGAACTTGGACAACACGTCCTGAAGCTTGGGCGCCGTTTGCCGACCAACGACCAGACCATCGGCGTGCACGACTTCAAACAGCATGGCCCGAGCCTGAATCAATGACTTCGTGTGCGGTTTCTTCGACCACGAGGTGCCGACCTTGTCCAAGAACGGATGCAAGATCTCTTCCTTGAAATCGACCTGCTTGACCCGTACCCCACGCGACTGGAGAACCGGTCGGATCGTCGGAATGAAATCTTGGTGGAGTCGAGTGAGCGGAATTCCCGAGTCCCGCAGCACCTTGTACGAATCAGCATCGGCTGGAATGAACCACTGCTTGATCTTCGTGAAACGAATGATCTTGATCGCTTGGTCTTTTTCAGCGTCTGAGGGTTTCTTAGCCTCTGACATCATTTCTCCGTCTGGTTTTCGAGCGCCGCGTAGAAACGCTCCCGGAACGTTTCAGACTCACGCGACACCTTGGAAAGGATTCGAGCTTCTTCCGCAGTGTTACGTGTATCGCGGGCGAGCACGACTTGCTTTGCAAGCTTGTAGGCTTCGCCGACGATTATAAATTGGATTTCGGCCGCAGGACAGTGTTCATTGCCCTTGGAGAAATGGCACGAGGCCCACGCTTTCGTTTCTTCAGGATCCAAGTGCTTGCACGTCTTGCATTTCCTGCTGAATAAACTCAAAAATTCCTTCGGTTGCTGTCCCATGCTCCGTATCCCCGTTGCAGAAAACGCACAAAAGGGGCGACCCCAATCTCGGAATCGCCCCTCTCATGCAGGTCAGCCGCTTGCCCTAACACTTACGGCCAACTTGCCCCGCCGTCAGAACAGATCTTCGTCGTCATCTTCCGACGATTCGTCATCGTCCGAGTCTTCGTCTTCGTCATCGTCCGAATCTTCGTCTTCGTCATCGTCCGACGAGTCGTCATCCGATTCCGAATCTTCGTCTTCATCGTCATCTTCCGACGTGTCGACTTCTTCGTCGTCATCCGATTCCGAATCTTCATCTTCGTCATCGGAGTCCTCGTCATCGTCCGACGTGTCGACTTCTTCATCGTCGTCTTCGCTATCGTCCGACGAGTCGTCATCCGATTCCGAATCTTCGTCTTCGTCGACGATACTGTCTTCGTCGTCCGATTCCGAGCCGTCTTCGTCCTCGTCACCCTTGGCTGTTTCGGCCGGGGCGGCGAGCGCGACGTTTGCCATGTGAACTGCCGACGGCTGGAGCGCGATGATCGGACCGTTTTCGGTCTCGATGATTTGCACGCCATTGCGCGCCTTGATTTCCTGCACGGTGCCGACCGCTTCGAGGATCTTGAAATAGATCGTCTTGCCGACGACGGCGATGACCGACGTACGCGGGATCACTTCGCCGTTGGCGCCGAAGTAGTGCGTTTCGTTGGGCTTGCCGCCCGCTTCGACCTTGCTCGTGTACTCGATGAAGACTTGCGTGGTGATCTTGGCCGGTGCTGCGGCCTTCGCCTCTGCCTTCACAGGTGCGGCCTTCGCCTTGGGTGCCGGCGCTGCCTTTGCCTTCACTTTCTTCGCCGGTGCTTCGACGACGGGTTCCGGTGCCTTCTTTTTCGTCTTCTTGGCGGCCGCCGTAGCTGCTGCCTCTGCTGCTGCCTTTTCGGCCTTCCGTGCTGCCAGACGCTCGGCCTTTTCGCGGATCGCCTTCGCTTCCGGGCTTTCCTTCTTGACTGCCGTCTTGGTCTTCGTCGTTGCCATGCTCAATTCCTTTCTCGTTTTGGAACGGGTTGTGATGCTGTGTTGGATTCGTTCAGCTTTCGCTGACAAATCCTATTTACTATCGGCTGCGGACTAGCGTTCAATTCGCAGCCGCGTACCGATTTATTCGGCGGCTTCAGCTTCCTTGGCCTTACGGCGAAGTTCGCGCAAAAGCGGCGGTGCCTGCACGTCCTTGAACGCAGCCGGCAGCAGACGCGCGGCCCGGCGAATCATGCGATACACCGGATCTTCCTTGACCAGATCCTTGGCCACGACGCGACCGGCTTCGTTCTTCACCAGTTGCCACACGGCCTTCACGATCACCGACAGCGATTCGTCGGCCTTGCGACGATTCACGCGCAGCAGGGCACGGAATCTGGTATTGGCAGGCAACCGCATGCTGCCCTTGAGGCCCGCACGCTTATCCACGTTCACCGGATACTTCTTGTCGTTCGTTGGCTTGAAGGTCACGCCGGCGAAACGTGCTTGTACGCCGATCATGGTCTTCGGATCGTAGTGCCACATATCGCGCTTCTTCTTGTCTTCCGCGTTGTGGTCGTAGCGACCGATGTAGCGCGTGCACTTGATATCGTTGCCGAGCAGGCCATCGGCCTCGGTCTTGAACAGCACTTCGACGAAATGGGGTTTGAAATCGGCTGGGGCCTTGAACAGCGGCAACGGTTTCCGCGTGCTCGGCTTTGCCGTACCGTTCTTGCGCGCGAGTTGCGCCTTTTGCAGTGGCGTCAGCTTCGATGCGTCAGTCAGTACGACGGCCGGCGCCTTCTTGGCCACCGTGGACTTCGGCGCCGTGGACTTCTTGCCCGTCACGACCTTCAGTTCCGGCTTGGCCTTCTTCTTCGCCGGTGCTTCTTCCTTCACTTGCTTCTTTACTGCCGTTCCCATGATTCGGTACTCCAATTATGTGATTAAGTTCTGCCTGAAGAACAATTGCTAATTCGATCAAGCGGGCTCGCGCGGAAGAACGTGCTGAATCACAGTTGCCCCGCGCATGGGCCGCTGCAATCTTGAATTCAGGAGTCGTTTGAAGAATCCTGAGGGAGACGACTGGACGCTCTAGTTCCTGCATGCAGTACGCGATTCCATCTGATTGGCGCCAGTAGAGATCGTGTGCGTGCTTGATCGTCAGGAACATCTCGTGGAGGAATGTGAGGTCCCGGAATTCGTAGGCGGCCTTTGCGGCCATGAACCTCTCACTGTTTTCTTTACTACGATCTGGATGGACGTGTGAGCGCAGAAATCTCCACACCCTATCCAGAAGATGCTGCTCAGCGTTGTATAGCTGCTCGGTCCCGTTGGAAATCTGCCCAGCCGCTGTGATCGAATCGAGCGCGATATCGGTGGCCACGCCTCGGCTTGCCATTCGAATCTCTCGGCGAAGAAAGATCACGTGGTCGCGCTCGCGCTCGAATTCATCGAAATACAAATTGGCGCACGTCAGGACCTGACGATGCACCTTGTAGTATTTCTGTCGTGCTTTGGGGATTTGGGCCTTGAGTCGGGAGAACTCAGCGAGTCTCCCGAGATCAAGTTGTGGAACAGCGGCTGGGACTAGATTAGACCGCGATTGGCTGGGCATAGACGCCTCGGCCAGAACGCTGGATCTCGGTAATGCGGATGTGGCTGTGGACCGTGAAGTCCGGATCAGGACGCAGGAAAACGAGGAGGCCGCGATTGGTCTCGGGATCGGTCACTTTCCAGCGACCCGTCTCGAATCGGATCCGGCAGACATATGACTTATCGCGACTCCGTGTCACCTGCCGTTCCTCGATCGGGATATCGGTCCCGATCTCAGGAATGACGTTTTTCATTCGAAAAAGTGTGGACCAGAGAACTATTGAATTGGGGCTCGTGAAAAAGCCCCTCCTGATCTTTATTTACTGCTGTGGCGCGATTTACGTGGCCAGCATCTTCTGGACGTCTTGCAGAGCGTCGCTGATCTCGTACGTCTTGGCCGCGCCGCCCATGATCTCGCCCGCTCGTTTGATTTCTTTGGCCGATCGATGGACGTTGGTCAGGCCCATAAGATGCGTCTGCGCATACGCCCGCGCATCGGCCATGGTCGTGAACGTCTGGATCGCCGGGCGCGTCTGGATCACGTCGCCGAATTCATTCTGCACGTTGATGACCTTCGTTTCGTCGCGCAGCATCGTCCAGTCACGTTGACTTTGATTGCGGATCGCGATCACCCAATGACCTTGGTTGTACTCGATCGTGAATTCGGGGACCTTTGCTTTGTCGAACATTTGAAAACCTCTTTGAAAGCGGAGAAAGATACCGGGCCCGAGGGCCCGGCCACACTGAGAGCAGTACTCTCTGGTTAGCGCGTGAGCGGACGCGCACTGAAGTGACGTTGCAAGAGCGCAAACGCCAGACTTGAAACTTGTCCTTTGTGGTGGACGGGCACCGGGGGAACAACGGGCGGTGCGTCATCATGTTCGTCACCGACCGGCTGCGGCGCCTTGACCGGAACAGCGGGCGACGGCGTGGGAATCATCGGCGTGTGCGCACGTTGCGCTACAGTGGGCCGGAGCTTCTGGGCGCGGACGCGGATCTTCAGTGCCACGCTGGGCACGAACACACCTGTTTCGAATTCGGTGGCGAATTTGCGCAGAACGCGGATGGCCAGTTGGATCTTCTCGATGGCGCGGAAGCTGTTCGTGGTAGACAGCGTGTACCAGCCGCAACCACGATAGTTAAGGTACACACCGTGCACAAACTTGACGGAATTGAATCCGGGCGGCGTGTGCATGTAGTTCTGAAGGGCTTGGAACTCGTGGGCCTTCAGTTGGACCGTGGCCGAGGCCGTATCGTCGGTTGCGAAATTCTCGTAGATTTTCATGATATTCCGTTTCATAGGGAACAAGGATCGGTTGCTGCTTACTACGAGTACAGATTAACGCTGGCTGCACAAAACGTCAAACGATTTATTCGGGGTCCGGCAGCTTTTCCGAGCGATAGCCACAGCTCACAGTGTGTTGGCCGGGCAGTAACTTGAGCACGTCAGCGCCCACCTCATCGATCAGATTGGCGAGAACAATCATCAGATAGTCTATCGTTCGCCGATCATCTGGCACGGCCGACCGCACGCTCTGAACCATATCGGTGAGGACGTCTCGGGTTTCCACGCGTTCCTCGAACGATTTACCGGTCTCGAAGTTGTGGCCCTGTCTGTACAGATTGAATGGCATTCGATTTCCTCACGGTAGTCGTTCAATTTCGATGCTTCGAATCTTTACGTCGAGGACGTCCAGCAGTGTGTCGCGCTTTTTCGCAGGTGTGCGGGATTGTTGGCTGGCCAGCGCACGCGCGTGATTGGCATTGATCATAGTAGAAGGTCCGTTCCCCATCCGATGCGTATCGTGAAAAGATCCTGTTCGAATTCGCTGCCCATCTGAGGGCGCACGATAACCGTGTAGTCGAGGACAGTCAGATGGGCCTGCACACGTGCCAGCAGATTGCCCTTCGTTTGGCAGAGCAGGCTAGTCGCGAACGGATGGACCATCGCATAAGAGCGTATAGCCTCAGCAAGCCGTTCGAGTTCGACCTTCAGTTCCATGTCGGCTTCGATGTGCTTGCCCTGTTCAGTGAGTTGCAAATTGCGTAGGTATTCCGCGTCGATCACAGGTTCACCTCGAAATGGGTTTTCCCCGAAGACTGGGAGGGCTTGGCCGCGACACGAAAGGTACGCGGATGGAATCCGTTGTCTTCGAGCAGGAGCCGTATGTGGTCTGCGATATCGTTGTCGACACTGAACGAAACGGCCGGGCTGTCGGTCAGAGCCGCGTGCAGCAGAAATTTCTTGACCGAGGCAGCTACAACCTTGGGTGGGTAACGGCCGGCCCGATCACCTTCTTCGAACAGTTGTCGGAGTTCTGCGATCTCGCTGCGGGTCGGGAATTTCGGATCGATGTCAACAGCAGTCATGCTGTTCTCCAGTGGATACGCATACAGATCTGGAATTCGTGGACTTCTTTTGCTGTGATCATGGCTGGGCCCAACTGATTCGGAAATGAGTGCGCCCGGATGAGGTTTCAACATTGCTGACGGCATAGTCCAGATCTGTCAGGTAACGCTCGATCGCGAGCCATTGCCCGGGCAGGCACCATGTGCTGATATTTGTCGTCTGCCAAGCGAGACAAGACAGCACAAGCGCTTCGATTCGACTAAGTGCCGAGCGCAGATCGTCACCTGAGATTTCAGCCGATTTCCAGAGTTGCCGGACACGCATCTCACGCGCGGAGAGCATGATACTCATTTCGTCTTCCACGAGATCTCGATGAGTTGCGCACGCGGAGTGTCTGCTTGCACCGCAACGTCGAAACCGCGATCGCTATAAAGCTTGGCGATCTGCGGAGCGAACCGATGATCGACGGCGACCGTAATCCCGCAAATGCTCACATCTCCGATTGCACGGTCCAGCAGATAGGAGTCGAGTCCGAGCGCTGTCTCGGCGAGAGTCGGCGTGGCCCCCAGAATGGCGATGCTGCCCAAACAGGAGCGCAGTTCGTTGGCGGTAAAACTCATGACAGAATCCTAGGGTAGTGGGCGCCCACCCATTTGCTGAAAACGTCGCGGGCACCCTTGTTGGTGGGTTCGGGTAAAAACTTGATCTTGATCAGCCGGGGCTCGTCCGTATCCAGATCGTAGACACGCAGTTCGGCCACCCCATCTTCGCGACGATCGAGCGTGACCGCAATCGGATAGTCTTTCAGACGTAGATGCTTGAGGCGCTGAGGCACCGGGCACCCCGCATATAGGGCGTGAACAGGGAGAGCGTGGCCAATGCAGAGAACACGATAGGGATCCACAGAGGATACTGCCAAAGGTCACGCAGACCAAAACCGAAGATAGAGGCAAAGAACATCAGCAGGACCAGGAATACTTGCATGGCTTACTCCTCGTCTTCTGAGTCAATGGGTTCTGGATCGGTCTCGCTGGTCGCCCAACTGACGACAGCCACCAGCGTTTGCTTGACGGGCACCTTGTAGCGCAGGGCGGTCAGCCGTTTGGACATGGCTTCGATGTCCGGACTGCCGTCGATCATGAATTCAACGGTCTTCAGATAACCATCGGCCGACGCGTAGCAGAAATCGGTACCGCTCGTGTACTTCAGGAGGGAATTGTGCAACGGTTCGATCTCGGCCGCCAGCTTGGCGAGTTTCGCCTGCTGGTCGCGATAATCCCGCTGGAGAGAGTGGACGCGGTCCGCGAGTTCAACTATCTCGCGCTCGTCAATGGTCTGCATGTGTTCTCCGTTTCATAGGGAGTATAGAAATCATTTACGGCACTGTAGCACAAGACGAGAAATGCAGGCAACTCATTTCTCGCCTTGTCCATAGGTCAGGCAGCGATACCGTTTTGCAGCGACCGAAAATCGGCATTGATTTCGCGTGCCTGTTCGACAGCCTGACGAATCTGACGCACCACCTGCGACCAGTCGCCGGGCATGGCGTCGGCATTGGGCTCACTAGTGCTCAACTTGCTGGTCGTGAAATCCTGAGTCAGGTGAGGAGTCAGCGTCGATTGGAGATCCTGACGCGTTCGCGATAGGTCCGACATCGCTTCACTCAATGCAGACAATGCGGATTCGAGCGCAGACACAGCGGGCACGTCGGATTTGGAGACGCCCAGAACGACGGTGGCCGTGTGTCCCCCAATGCTTTTCTTGTCTGTGCTCATCGAATGATTGCATCTGTGAGATGTTGGATTTCGTCCAGACCCCGCCCAATGCGCTGGGTCACATGAAAAAGATCGTCGAGGATCTGCGACCGACCATCTGGAACAGGTGGGCGCGGGCCCTCACCAACCGCATCATAGTCGTATTGCTTCTTCTGATCGACCGCCAGATAGATCGACAGGCGATCGCTGAGCGCCACGATCTGACTTTCCAGCCGCGCGGCCGCGCTGTGGAGATCACTCACCGCCTGTTCCATCGGCTGGCATTGTCGCTTCGATTCACTGTTCTGCTGCATCTTTTCTCCTTCGCGAGTTCGTAGATCTTGGATACCTTGTCTTGCGGAACCCAGCATGGTTTTGTAGGGCTGATCCATTCGAGATATTTCTCCGAGTTGATCACCAGTTATTTACCGGCCTTCGCCTGCGCAACCATGGCCATAATCTTCACCGAGGCAGATCCAAGATTCTTCAGATACTGCTGACGAGGAACATCGAGTGCCAAATCGACATACAGCTTGCCGATCCCGGCGCTCAACGAGTCTTCCGCACGAACTATGGCGCTCAGTAATTCGGTCACCTCTGCGGGAAGGTAGTGTACAGATTTTCCGGCCGCGCCCAATTCCAGAGAGTTGGTGACTCGTGCGAATTCATCCTTCACGTACCAAAGCGCCTTCTCCAGATCTTGGACGAGGTTGCCTTTCTCACCTCGTCTGTACAGATACTTGAAGGCGTTGCCCGTATTGAATGGCAACCATCGCACAATCTCGATGGCCTCGACTCCAGACGGATGTGAGTTGTAGTGAGATGGGTGATTGACGTGTTCGTAATCCGCAGGCAGCGCATTCGTTGCTATGGACATTGTGAGCCTCTGTAGAGAATGCTGTTAGCCTTGGGCAGCGCGATCGCGAGCTTCGAACTTCGTGATCTGGGCTTTGAGGAACTTCGAGGTCTTCGGGTGATGAGCGAGTGTGCGCGCCAGATAGCGAATTTCCTTGCGCTTGAGCTTGCCTCGCGACTTGATGGCATTCATCGACGAGATGTCGCCGTCGGTCTTCAGGGTCTCGGCAAACATCAGGAATGCCGAACCGTAACCGCCCTCGGCCTCGACGCCGCCCTTGGCCAGTTCAGCCACGTTGACCGTCGAATGACCATCGGTTCCGATGACGTCCACGCGCGTATCAAAGCGATCATCGTCACGGTTGCCGCCCGTGCTGATCATTTCGACATTCGAGTCCGCGATCGTGCGCTGACGAGTCGCCTGCTTCACTTGCTGGGCCACGCCGAGCAGACGGCGCTGTTCTTCGCGGGCACCTTCCTGACGCATCATGCGGGCCGCTGTTTCGGTACTGATACAGCCGATCAGGCCCTTGGCCACGGCCTTGCGAAACTGCGTGCTTTCGAGAATACGCTGACGGGGGATTTCGGCCGTGGCCAACACCGGGAGCCACGTCTGTTGCACGGTCAAGACTTCGGGCTCACCGCCGCGCACGTTCGGAATCCCGATCACGATGTTGCCGCGAATTTCGTAGATCGATTGGGCCGCCGTGTTGATGACCCAGATTTCACCGCTGGTCTGTGCGTCGAGTTCGGACAGAGGTACGAGCTTAGGCATTGCTTTTCTCCAGAAAGGTCAGTCGTCTGCGACGCTGGCCTTGATTTCATGATTGAGGGTGTACTTCAGAATTTCCAGAATGTCCGGATCGGGAGCGGGAAGCCCGGTGTGAGCCGCCCATTCTTCCGGGCCAAAAGTTGAGGCCGCGAATTCCTCGTCGTAGGTGCAGGTCTTGTGCAGGTGATGTTTCCACATGCATTCACCGTCTGCGAGCGGGCAAAACGCGGTAAGCAAGGGACGTTCGATGACGATACAGAAAGTGCCAATACTCATTCCTTGACCTCCGTAGCAGATTTGGCGGCCAGCGCCTTCTTACGGACGCGGGAGCGAACCCGCTTGATCGATTGGAGTAAGGCGGGTGAGAAATTCGACTGATCGAGCCAGACGGAAAAGAATTCGTCGACATCGAAAGTCAGTGCTTGTCCATCGGACAGATCCTCGGTCAAGACAGCGCGGAGTTCTTCCTTGCTTTTGAAGTTCTTGATCTCGACGATATTTGACTTGCCAGACCAGTCAGCCCCACTCACATCTGCCCCGTCGGCGATCACCAACTTGACGAGATTGAATTGGCCTTTGGGAATTTGCTTCAGGTCTTGGCGATCGTTCAGGACGATCGTGTGTAGCAAATACTTGGGCTCGAAGGGAATGAACTCGATCGAGTGACTGTCGGCACTTGTGAAGTCAATGTGCGCGAAGTACTTGTCCGTCTTCTCGCCGAAATTCTTCTGGGCCAGTGTACCCGGGTAGTAGGTGTTCCTGACCTTGTGCGCGGTATGCAGGTGACCCGCAACACAAACAGCTTTTGACTTCGAGAGGCTGTCGTCTTTCATCGGGCGACCGCTATCGCCCTTGGACCCGTACACTTCCTTGTGGAAGACGTTCAGAGCCTTTGGATCGAAATCATCGTGCGGGTAGGGCAGGAATCTGACGGGCGCGCCGTCAACGGCAATCGTCTTGGGCTTGGTGATGAACGTGACGTTCTCTTTTCCATACATGGCCATCACGATCTGAAGCGAGTGTCCGATCTTCGGGTCATCGGAGAATAGATCGTGATTGCCAAGTATCACGTAGAACTGCATATCCTCGTGGCGAGCAAAGAAGGAAACGAGCCCGAGCATACTGTCGTAACTCATGCGAGGACTTTCGCACAGGTCCCCGAGCAAGAACACGTTTTTGATCCCACGCTCGCGAGCCCATTCGACAGCCCGATCCGCTTCCTCGAAAATCACCTCATCGTAATTCTGTACATACTTGGCAATCCCTCCCTTGCCCGTTGCGTCTGTACCGTGAAGGTCCCCAATTGCAATGGCCTCCATGGCTTACACCAGGTCATTGAGTGGATTAAACTTCGCATCCAGATCGTCGAGTCGCTTCTGCTCTTCCTGTGCTGCCTCTGTCTTCATCAGGCTACGGACGAAACGGGGTCGCACGCAAACAAGCAGGGAATCTTTCTTGTACAGTTCGCGCACGAATCGCGTGCTATCGCGTAAGCGTCGGGTCGGAAGCAGCGCGAGCGCATTTTGCGGAAGCCACGTCGAGTGGATTTTAAGACACTCTTCGTGTTCTTTGTGAGGCCCGCGTGGGATCGTGAACAGGATGTCTGGGCGATGGCCGTCGACCCGCGCTCGATTAATGACCCACAGTTCTGCCGAGGAATTGTTTTCGAGGCAGTCCACGATTTCCGCGTGCGTCATCAGAGGAGAACGGCGGAAGCGGCTGACCACTTTTTGCCACAACTTGGCCCAAGTCCAGACTTCCTTGGGAACGGACTGGAAGCGGAACTGTGGCGCGTAAGGTGCCGAGGCAACTACGCTATTCTCGAAAAACGAGACTGTCTGTCGGAAAACGTTGCTTCCGAAGACCGTTTGCCGGCCTGTCTTAACGTCGGCAACCAGCAGGTCATAATCCTCCTCCGAACCGTCTACCTGCGTGGTGGTAATAACCTCGTACGTCTTGTCGTCCACACAGTGGTACCAGCGCGTACCGGGAGCAGGGGAAGCGAAGGCAAGGCAGTCGAACTCACTCTCGTCATCGACGAATTGACCGCAGGCGAGGCCAGCCTGCGTGTACTGGGCGAGAGTTGGCCATCCTTCATCAGAGGTGCTATAGAGGCCGTCCTCATTACCTGTGGGCGGCTGCAACGTAGTCCAGAAACGAGCGCCTACTTTCGTGCATTGCAGACGCGTGAGCATGCAGGGTGCGAGCGATTCGCGGCCGATCAGATCGGCGATAATTTGGGGGATCATAAAAATCCAGATTGGATGTACATACTTTTTATTTACTAGAGTCCAGACAATTCTTTTCTAGATTCGCTGGGGCATGGAATTCAGTACAGATTTCAGTTCAGGGTGGACTACGAGCGTGGACCCGCGTTCAGATCCGAGAAGGTAGGCTGTTGGTCGTTGACGAATTCCATATTTCTGTCTGAATTTTCGCAGGGCAAGAAAGTGCGCACGCTTCCCAGTAAAGAATGTACGGGCGGGTATTCGTGTCGGCGTGCGGCCCCGTTCCAATGCATACGCGCTCTCGACGACCGGCAGGCCAGAGAACGAGGCCGAGGTTGGGAAAGTAGGTACCAACGGATCGAATGGTGTCCGTACGGGCGGGGCCGAAAGGTCAGCCATTTTCTCCCTGAGGGAATTGATGGTCGCCAGCAGATCTTCGTAGCAGGGAGTGGGGCAGCAGTCGAGATCGTGCCGTACAGGAGTTGCTGTTGTGCATCAGCTGTACGCGCTTGCACTATATCGAGCACGGGGCTGTGCAGAATGTCATATGCGTGGCCCGCGCGCACAAGGAGCATAGACTGCATCTGGAACGGGGTAGACATGGTAGACCTCTTTCTTGGACTGTTTCCTTCTATTTACCTGAGGTCCTGTAGGTGGTGAGGTGTAATAGTTATCTATAAGAAGAGTACGGGAATATATTACAGCTTGGCGCTTCCTGTATATGCTACGGCTGAACAAGGCTTACCCCCTATATGCTACGGCTGTCAAATGCAATGCTACGGCGAAACAGGAACGGCTGAACGGCTGAACCGGGCCGATTTGTTCATTTGCTAGATTTGATGGACTTTTTCTAGATTTTTCTAGCTTTTGATATGCCGTGTCCTCCTTCTAAAAGTTTCTCTATATATGCTACGGCTGAACAACCACCGAGGGCAAAGCCCGAGGCTAACAGGAGAACGCTGAGCGCCCGCAGGGCCGAAAGCGTTCATCATGCTTTCCAACCAAACACGACGCCCCAACACCTCGGTAGCGAAGGTAAGGCAGGGGGAGTGTGGAGTGGGTGTTTGGTAGTCGTGTTTGTTAGGAATTTCGCTGGGGGAAACTTCGGCTTACGCCTCGTTTCCACGTGCGAGGCTAGACGCTGTGCGTATTTTCTTTCCTTCTTTTAAAACCCATCTTCTGAACTTCCCTTCACTGTGGAGAAGGTGCGCCGTAGGCGCGAGTTCCCCAATTCCACTACCGAAACAAATCGGCCGATGTTCAGCCGGATCATGTTCAGCCGTAGCATAGTAAATAAGATTCAGACACCCACACCGGAGACGCCATGTCTGAATTCGAATACGATGCTCTGCCTGATCCGGACGACAAACTAACGAACGTCTATTACGTTAATTCGTATCCCGGGGCAGGCAAGACCTACCGGGCCCTGAAGATCGCTCGCCAGACGCTCTTGCTCGGAAACAAGGCGGGCTATGTACTCGTCTACGCGGCCCCGACCGAACGCCTGATCAAGCAATTCTTCGAAGAACTTGAGAAGATGCTCGGAGACAGACGGGCGCTCCTGACACGGGTGAAGATCATCGAGAGTGGACAGGTTCCCGTTTCAGTCCAGATGGAAGGAATGCTGAACTCCAAGGATCTGGGCTCGGCTGTCATTCCGAAGCTCGCCGACGGTTCTGTAATTCTGTGTACGCATGCCTGCATTTCGCTGCTGCGTTCGAACATGCCGGGTAAGAAGCGTGTGAGTCTGATCTTTGACGAGGCACGTCAATGCGTTCAACGCGAGTTCTCAATGAAGATTCCGATGAGAGTCATTGTGAATCTCCAGAAATCTGTTGAGGTCGTCGAGGCGTTGCCGGCCGTTGGACTCGTGAGGTGGTCGTGGAAACCGGCTGATGGACATTCGATCACGCGGGAGTCCGTCCGAAAGCTCTGGCCTCGCGTGGCAGATGCCGTACTCAATCGATTCATGAGTTTTGTGGCCCACATTCAGAACGGCGCACTTCACGTGTGGGTCTCGATGGTTGACTTCGATGCAGAAGAAGACGAGATCCGGGTGAACGTGGTGTTGAGTCCGACGCGATTGTTCTTCGGCTACGGAAAAGTCTTGATCCTATCCGCCTTCTTCCAGCATTCGCAGATGTTCCATTTGTTGAAAAGGCACGCGATCGAAACAGAAACCGAGAAAGGTACACTTCGCATGTTGAACGTGGACGTCCGGGACCGTGTCGTTCTTCACAATGTCACGGATCAATTGATCGACGCAGAGCGTGTGACCCGAATCAAAGAGGATCGACTCTCGAAGGCTTTGATGACTTACATCTTTGAGGATGAATCACTGTCGAAGTACCACCTCCAGCGTGGCATCGTCGTCCCTTTCGATCAGAAGCGTAAATTTAAGCAGGTGGCCGCAACCTATCAGGAACTTTTTCTAGCCGAGAATTCACCACTGCCTCGACCGGAGCCTTACAAGCAGTTACTCAATACGTCGCGTTCGACCGAGATGGTCTTGAAGGAAAGCGCTCGCCCTAGGGCGGAACTCTTGGAATCGATGCAGCCTCTGAAACTTTCTGTCGTTCAGTACATGGCGGCCGCCGCCTCGAAGATCCAGCGCAGTTGGCTGAAGAAGCGAAAACTCGAAAAGGAGACGCTTCTTGTCTGTGTAAATGCAAAGGAGAGCGCATCGTCCTATCGTCCCCTCTACGACGAGGAACGCATCGACGAATTACTGAACAAGGGAGCAACAGGTGCACAGCGACGCGTCGAGCCCGCACCTGTTGTGAGTCAGGGTCTCAATACATGGGCCTCATATCACACAGCGGCGTTCCTAGCCACAGTGAAGTTATCGCCCATGACCATTCGATTCTTGAGTGGGATTATTCAGAATTACAAACCAGAACTTGATCGCACCGTCGATCAGTGCATCCAGTTCATTTTCCGCTCCTCTCTGAGAAATGCGAATTCTGAGAATCGTTGCTTACTCATCGTGTCAGACGATCAACTCGCCGAGTTAGTCAATAAGACGCTGGGCGGCCCTCTCAAGATCGTCCATCCTTCGAAGATCGTAAACGACTGGAAACCCTATGCGATCGCGACCCACAAAGAATCGGAATCCAAAGAATCCAAGAATACTCGAACTCGGCGCTATCGGAAAACAGCTTACGGAAAAGAAACCAGTAAACGCTATGAACAATCGCGAAAGGCGGATCCGGTCCGAAAGCAACAGAACGCCATCAACACCAAACTGACTCGCATCCGAAAACAACTCAGGGACGGAAGCACCGGTCCGCATGATCGCAGTCGATTGGTTGCAGAAGAACAAAGGCTCATCGAACAACGCAACGCGTTGAAGGCCCAGCGTGCCAGTAAATAAACCATGGAGGTCGCATATGAATCAGAAAGAGTACCGGTCGAAGAAGGCGAAGGAAAAGAGACTCGCCGAATCGCTGGCCACCACTCCGCTGGTTGGCAAACCTGCCTTGACGCTAACCAACAAGGGCGTCACCGAATTGATGCGCGACCCGGGGCAAACCTTCGTCGATCCAGACAACCAACTCGATCCGCGTATCAATGCCCCGATGTGGGGATCGGGCGGCCAACAAGGTCGTGTCCAGAAAGAATCCAACCCAACCAATCTGTACTACGGAATTCCAGAAACCAACCCAGAGGATAATGAAGACAATGACTGACGTACAAAATCAACGCCGCCTCATTCACGTGCAGGCATCGCAAGACGTGACCTCGGATGATCTGCTGAGCCTGACCAACGTTGTGCTTTCGGCCCTCCAATCGGGCGAGGATCTTCCGGTGATCGCGACCTCGAACGCGGTGACGATTTTCAGCCTGCCTCTCGGTGACCAAGCAGTGCCTCCTGTTCAAGTCGTCGGGGCCATCAATCCGGCGATGATTGCCAAGGTCGCGCGTGACGTCAACGTAGCGTACACGCGCGCTCTGGGCGATAACACGGTGATCCCGTGGGACGAGGACACCGAAGAAAACAAGATGGCGCTCGTGCACGTCGTGCTCGACCGGCTGCGCCATGCTCGCGATCCGCGCACCCAGCACGAAGCATGGGTGCAATCGAAGGTCGCAGACGGGTGGCAGTATGGACAGGAGAAGAACGTCGAGGCCAAGACCCACCCGGCACTCGTCGACTACGACAGCCTGCCGGCCGAGCAGAAGATGAAGGACTATCTGTTTGCCGGCGTCGTCGAGAGCATGCGCGTCAAGCTCCCCCAACCCTCATCGCTGACCCAACCTGTGCAGCGCGCGGGCGCCCGGGACAACGAGGACGGCACGAAATCGCTGGTCTTCACGGACTGTAGCTTCCTCGACCTGACGACGGGCAACCTGTTCCGTTTCACTCAGGATCCGCAGCAACAGACGCACGCTGCCATGTCGGAACTGTATATCCAGTACACGGACAACAATGCGAACTGGTCAATCGACACGGTGCCCTACAACGTGGCCGATCTGGAAGCCCAACTGAACACGACGGTCGCCGAATTCGATGCACCCTTGCACGAAGTTGTGACCGATCAGGATATCGTGCAGGCCGACAGCCCGGCGCCGGACTTTTCCTCGGACGACGCATAACAATGGAACCGACCGAATTCGTGCCTTTCAGTGTGTCGACTTCGGTCGATCCGACCCACAACTTTCAAGACTTACGTGCAATTCAAGAGGATGCACGAAGATCAATTCAAGAGGCCTTTAATCTTGAGCACGATCTGTTGCTCGTCGATTATGAGAGGAGCCATCTGGATTCGCATGTATTGAGGCGCGAACGCGAACGCATCATGGCCGTGATCGAGTCCTATCTTGAATCGTTGAAGCATTCGAAAATGATCGCGTCGTTCAAGTTCGATCCCCCTCGGACGGTCGTCAGCTATACGATCAACAAGCACGGTCATGTGCTACTCATCGACGATCTGGGCAACAATCACGAGCCCCTATTCAAATCAGGTCCTCAGCTGCCAAGGCGTCGTCTGCGCAAGCGTGCTAGGTGGCAAATCGGATCTCATCTGGTCTCGACATCGATTTGCCCGATCCAGCCTATCGATACGATCACCCTCACTGTGACGGCCTGCGATCTGGGCCATACCTTTGGCCAAGCAGTCGAAGACGATCATGACGAGCAGTAGATCGAACAAGAAGCTGAGCAGGGCCGAAAACGGTCAGACGATCGACCACTCTAAATACATGCACACGTATAGGCAACACGTGATGCGAATCCTGCGCGAGATCCGGGCCGGCAACATCGACGAAATGGATCTCGATAAACTCCAGAATTTCTGCCAGATGAG